>OOAI01000015.1_pt1 | contig 138056 bp, 150 predicted proteins | sample 1671191 | NCBI WGS metagenome assembly OOAI01 (sample SAMN06348131, study PRJEB24527) | human gut metagenome | biome: human gut; feature: ankylosing spondylitis patient; material: feces | host: Homo sapiens | place: China | collected 2015-10 | reverse complement strand
AGCCGTGCCGCGACCTCGGCTTCCCGCGCCGAGAGCGCCGCCCTGCGCGCCGAATCCTTTGCGCCCGAGGACGGCACCCTGCTCAGTGTCAACGGCAAAGGCGGCGCAGTGGTGCTGGACGCGCAGGACGTAGGCGCGCTGCCTGCCCCGGTGGCCCCGCAGGCAGGTGCCCTCCTGCGGGTGCTGTCCATCCGCAGCGATGGCAGTCTGGTGGTGGACACCGTCACTCCCGCCGCCCTCAAGACCCTGCTGGAGGCCACCTGATGTTCACGGTGCTGGATGTCTCCCGCTGGCAGGGCCGCATAGACTGGGATACCGTAAAAGCCAGCGGCAGGGTCCACGGCGTAATGCTGCGCGCACTGGGCAGCAGGAACGGCACGCCCTACATCGACCCCATGTTTGAAACAAACTACTCTGCCTGCACCCGGCTGGGCATCCCGGTGGGGGTCTACTATTACAACTGTGCCGTTACCGCCCCACAGCGGGATGCCGAGCTGGCCCTCCTGCACGATGCCCTCAGGGGAAAGCGGCTTCAGCTGCCTGCTGCCATCGACGTGGAGGATGCCCGCCTGCGTGCCCTGACACCGGACGCGCTCTCCGCCCTTGTTGCCGGGGCGGCACGGCAGCTGGAGCACTGGGGCCTGTACGCCATGGTATACACCTACACCCATTTTGCAGATACTGCCCTGCACATGGACACGCTGACCCCCTTTGACCTCTGGCTGGCAGACTACCGGGGCAAACGCCCGGCCCGCAGGCACGGAATGTGGCAGTACACCAGCAGGGGCAGGGTGCCCGGCATCTCCGGCCCCGTAGACCTGAGCCGCACCGAAAAGGATTATCCCGCCCTGCTCCACCGGGCGGGGCTCGACTGTACCATCTTATAAGAGAAAGGAGCTTTCCATGAAGAAATGCAAGATCTCTCCCGCCACGCTGGCCCGCACGGCGGCGCTGGCACTGGCGCTGACCAATCAGGTGCTCAGTGCCACCGGCCACCGTGTCCTGCCCATTGAATCGGCAGAGCTGGAGCAGCTGGTCTCCACCGGCCTGACCATTGCCACCGCGCTGGTCAGCTGGTGGAAGAACAATTCCTTCACCCCGGAGGCCATCGAAGCCGATGACTTCCTCTGCCAGCTGAAGGAGCACAAATAACCAAAAAGGGACGATGCTGTTGCGGCATCGTCCCTTTTTGATTATCTGCTTTTGTTCTGAAGCACCGGCTCAGGAAATGGCATCCACGTCCCACTTCATGCGGACGGCATCCGCGCCATCCAGTTTGATATTCAGTGCACCGGCATTGTCCAGCACCTGCTCCGGGGTGCGGGCACCGCACAGCACATGCAGGCCGGGGATCATCCGGGCCGTCAGGGCAATGACCAGCTGGGCCATGGTGCAGTCGTATTTCCCGGTCAGGTCGTCCCACTTGGCCAGCAGGTCCAGCGCCTGCTTCCGGCGGGCAGGCTGGAAACAGGGATTGCTGTTCCGGGTGCTGCCCTCGGGGAAGGTGGTCTCCATGGTGACCCTGCCGGTGAGCAGACCCTGCTCCAGCGGGGAGTAGGCCTGCACCGAAACACCCAGCTCCCTGCAGGTGGGCAGGAGCTGCTTTTCGATGCGGCGGGTCAGCAGGCTGTACTTTTCCTGAATGACATCCAGCTGGCCGTACCGGCAGTAGCCCCGGATGAGATCCGCCGTCACGTTGGACGCACCAATGGCGCGGATCTTGCCCTGCTCCTTCAGCTTCATCATGGCCTCCACGGTCTCCTCCAGCGGATAGAGGCCGGGTTCCGGGCTCTGCCAGTGGGTGTACAGCACATCCAGGTGGTCGGTGCCCAGGCGGCGCAGGCTGTCCTCCACGTCCTCAATGATGCTCTGCGCCGAGAGGTCCCGGTAGACGGCGGTGCCGTCCACGACCTTGTGGAGCACCGGCGTTTCGTGCCGCCACTCCAGGCCGCATTTGGTGGAGAGCACCACCTTGTCCCGGTCGATGTGCTTCAGGGCCTCGCCCACCACGGTCTCACTGTGGTACAGGCCATAGATGGGCGCGGTGTCGATCCACCGGATGCCCTGCTCCACAGCAGTCTGGATGGCTTTGACCGAAAGGGCATCATCGTTGTCGCCCCACCAGCTGCCGCCGCCGATGGCCCAGGTGCCCATGCCCAGAAAAGGTACTTCGATGCCGCTGCGGCCAATGTTCAGGTTTTCCATATACGTTTCCCTCCATGCCAGCAGTGTTCCCCGCAATGGGAACCATTCATACAGAGGCTGGCATCTTTTGTTGTGTTTTTTGCTTTTTATAAAAAAGAGAACTGCGGTGCGAGTCAGCTCCGCACAGCAGCTCTCTTTTTTCCAATCAGATATTGCCGAACTCGCTCAATTCCAGCGTGTCGTTGTGGGTCTCGGCCCAGCGGACGGCCCAATCAGAAGTGAACAGCAGCAGACGGTTGCCCTTCATATCCTCCACAGCCTTGGTATCGCTGGTCAGGTCCAAGTCGCGCAGGTTGTAGGTGTCGGGGTCGTTCTTCACCCAGCGCAGCTGCTCGAACGGCAGCTGCTGCATCCGGATCTCCACGTTGTACTCGGTGTTCAGGCGGTACTCCAGCACTTCCAGCTGCAGCACACCGACCACGCCGACCACGACCTCCTCCATGCCGCCGCCGACTTCGCGGAAGATCTGGATGGCACCCTCCTGGGCGATCTGCTCCATACCCTTCACGAACTGCTTGCGCTTCATGGTGTCCTTCTGCTCAATGCGGGCAAAGTGCTCCGGGGAGAAGGTGGGGATGCCCGCGAACTGGACCTTCTTTTTGCCGGTGCACAGGGTGTCGCCGATGGAGAAGATGCCCGGGTCAAACAGGCCGATGATATCGCCCGCGTAGGCCTCATCCACGATGGCGCGGTCCTGCGCCATCAGCTGGGTGCCGGTGGCCAGCTTGATGTTCTTGCCCTCCTGCACGTGGTAAGCCTCCATGCCGCGCTCGAACTTGCCGGAGCAGATGCGCATAAAGGCGATGCGGTCACGGTGGGCCTTGTTCATGTTGGCCTGGATCTTGAAGATGAAGGCCGAGAACTCGTCGCGGCAGGGGTCCACCGGCTCGCCGGTCAGGCTGTCCACACGGGCCAGCGGGGTGGGGGTGAGCCGCAGGAAGTTTTCCAGGAAGGGCTCCACGCCGAAGTTGGTCAGAGCAGAGCCAAAGAACACAGGGCTCAGCTCACCGCGCAGCACCTTGTCGAGGTCAAATTCCTCGGCAGCGCCGTCCAGCAGCTCGATCTCGTCCACCAGCTGCTGGTGCAGGTAGGGGGTCAGCATCTCGTCCAGTGCGGCATCGCCCAGTTCGGCCTCGGTCTCGTTGACCTTCTTCACGCCGTTGGCGCGGCCGTCGCTGGAGAAGGCCAGCACCTTGCGGGTGTTGCGGTCGAACACGCCCTTGAACTCCTTGCCGCAGCCGATGGGCCAGTTCATGGGGTAGGTCTTGATGCCCAGGATCTCCTCGATGTTTTCCATCAGCTCAAAGGGGTCGCGGGCTTCGCGGTCCATCTTATTGATGAAGGTGAAGATGGGGATGTGACGCAGGGTGCAGACCTTGAACAGCTTGATGGTCTGGGCCTCAACGCCCTTTGCCGCATCGATGACCATGACAGCGGAGTCCGCTGCCATCAGGGTACGGTAGGTATCCTCCGAGAAGTCCTGATGGCCCGGGGTATCCAGAATGTTCACGCACTTACCTGCATAGTTGAACTGCAGGACAGAGGAAGTGACAGAAATACCGCGCTGCTTCTCGATGTCCATCCAGTCGGACACAGCGTGCTTGGCGCTCTGCTTGCCCTTGACGGAACCGGCCTGATTGATGGCTCCACCGTACAGCAGCAGCTTTTCGGTCAGGGTCGTTTTGCCGGCATCGGGGTGGCTGATGATCGCAAACGTCCGGCGGCGCTCGATCTCTTCACGATTTGTCATATATTGATTTCTCCTGAATCAGAATAGCTCTTTATTCGGTCAATCTCACGTTACATTGGTGATTCTCCGTAAACTGGCTTGCCCTCTCAGTCTGCTTCGCAGCCAGCTCTCCCAAAGGGAGAGCCGGTTGCTGCTCCAGGTACAGGCCCTGCAGATCTGCAGCACTTCTCCTTCCAGATGCGTTGGCTCCCCCTTCGGGGGAGCTGGCAAAGCCGACAGGCTTTGGCTGAGAGGGCAAGGATGCCAAAATTACACACAACTTATATTTTACCAGCAATTCCACCTAGATGCAAGAGTTTTTGTTATTTTTTCAGGAGGAGGCGGCTTGTAATATTAAATGCGAAAGAACAAATACCACGTCGAATGACGGGTACGCGTTCTATCGCATTTATTTTTTACCATAAAAAGCCCGAAAGCGCAAGGAGGACGCGAAAATGAAGCACGTTTCTTTTGAAGAGTACGAAGCCGCGAAAGCTGAAATCATCGGTGGAGTTCACTACATCGAGAAATCCACGATGGAAAACGACGTGATTCACAAGACCTATTCCACCGAAGAGAACGGCACGTTCTACGAGGTGAACGACAAAGGCCGCGTCGAGTTTTGGAGCGACAAGCATTCCGAAAGCCGGATTTACGACGAAAACGAGCGGGCCACCGAAACGGACAAAAAGGCAGGGCCGGGCTACGGCGATTTGCTGGCGGAGAGAATCAGAGCGAACGCCGACGCGTCGAAGCTGACCGACTTTGAAAAGTTCGTCCTTGACCGCGGCTATATGTTCGCAACGGAAGCCGACTTGAAAGCCGGGTACGACCGCAAATGGAAAGCGAACCACGGAATCGCCCTAACGCTGGAAGAGTTCACGGCGGAAGCGGAATGCAGGGGCCGCAAGCTGGACACCTTGCAGGAGGTTTACCGGGTCATTTCGGAACACATCAAGGCCGGGCGGCTGACTGCGGGTGCGCTGATGGACTATGCGTATTACGCATGGTGCTTGAGAGAGCCGGAAGCAATCATCGCATATCAGATCGGAACGGGAAAAGACACGCCGGTTCACCAGAAATGGGCGGTCAATAACTGTTCGCAGGAAATCACAGAAGCGAAAGCCCGCGTTGCAGTTTGCGAAGAATTCGGGTTCGAGGTTAGCCGGGTCCGCATCATCGGGACCCCGTACTACGACGCGACCGACTGGAATTTCATTCGGTTTGACTGCGCCGGGCGGTGCTGGTTGATGAAAAATGCTTCCCTCTATCCCGTCTACGAATAAAAAAGCGGAGGGGCGGCGAAAGCCTGCCGCCCCTCCCGGAAAGGTGGTAAGGCATGGGCTGTATTTTTAAGCCGGAAGCGCTTTCATGGGAGGACATCGACGGCGGGCGCGGAGAACTGACGCTTGAAGCAATCAGGAACTTCATAAGCGAATATTGCTATCCTGACGAACGCACCGACTTTGGCGACGATGAAGAACTACCAAACGAACTTGTTTTCTTTGCGGAAATGTGGGAAAAGCTGGACGGTTATTGCACGCCGATTTCCGACAGTTTCCAAACGGCGGCGGTTCTTTCGTTGATTGACGGCGCATTTTTCGACAGTATGGCGGCGGACAGAATCGCCGAAAGGCTGACAAAATCGGCAACAAAGCCGGATTTGGTACGGATTATTACGCACGTCGCAAGCGCCTATTGCTGGTATGTGTCGCTGAAAGCGCGTGTCGAAAAAGCAAAAGGCGAAGAATAAGCCGCAACGGTGAAAAGAAACGGGGTGAAATGGTGCGGCAGTACAGATACATAGATTTTCAGGACCGCAAGGAGATTTCCACACGATACCTGAACGGCGACCGGGTGGCAGACATCGCCGATGGGCTGGGTATGGCAACGGCTACCGTCTACCGGGAGTTGAAACGTGGCGAAACGGGCGGGCTTGACCGCAACCAGCGGAGAGCATACAACCCCGTTCTTGCACAACAGCGCGTGCAAGAGAACTTCAAACGCCGCGGCAAAACCGCGGTCAATTCGTAAAGGAGGTTCCACGGTGAACAATTTTGAAGAAATCACGAAGAACCCGGAAACGCTGGGCGCTTTCTTGCGGGGCCTGCCCGTCATTGAAGCGCCGTGGGACGAAGCATTCCAGCGGAAGTATTGCGCCGGGTGTGGGAAAGTCAGTTGTGACGATGGTAGCCCTTGTCCGTATGAGGACAAGCGGAACAATCCGCTTTGGTGGCTGTCACAGGAGAGCGAGGGAACGCAACGTGCTTGAAATCGTACCGATGACGCTTAGAGAAGCAAACGCGTTTGTCGAGCAAAACCACCGACACCACGGGGCAACCGTGGGGCATAAGTTTTCCATTGGGCTATCTGACGGTGAAAAAATCGTAGGGGTTGCCATTGTGGGCCGTCCTGTATCACGCCACCTTGACGACGGTTGGACATTGGAGGTCAACCGACTTTGCACGGACGGAACCCGCAACGCCTGTTCAATGCTTTACGCCGCGGCATGGAGAGCGGCGCGGGCGATGGGCTATAAACGGGTAGTCACCTATATTCTGGACACAGAAAACGGCGCAAGCCTGCGGGCCGCTGGGTGGAAATGCGTTGGACAAGCCGGGGGCCTGCGCTGGACAGGGACCCGCCGCCCGGAAGTGGACCTTTGCCCCGCACAAATGAAAATCAGGTTCGAGCGGGAGGAAACAACATGACGAAAAAGGAACAGCACCCCGGCGGGGTCAAGCTGACGGCGAAGACAGCCCGCGCCCTCGCAATGCAGGAGTTCGGGACCGCCCGCGGTCTGACGAAAAGCACCACATTTGTCGGCGTGTACTTCATGGAGTTCGGAAACCTGCGTATCGAAATTTGCGCGGACGCGGCTTGCATTGTTGTTCGCGTGGTTCTGGCCCACGGTACGGGTTCCAGCGTGAAATACTTTGACCCGGACACCCTGCAAGAGAACTTCAAGGCTATCGACAAACACCGTGAAGACGAAGACCGCGCCATTATCAGTGATTGGGTCAACCTGAACGGCCCGGAATATTGCCGGAAGCAGGTTGAAGCGATTTGGAAACAAGGAGGTTGAAAACGTGGAGAGAAACGGGAAGCACATCGCAAAAGAAGAAACAAACGGAATTATTTACGACAGCGCCGGACAGATCGTACACAATGGGCTGTTGGAGATTTGCCCGTTCTGCGGCGAAATGAACAACCATTTTGGAAGCGGCGGAAGCGTGAACATTTGGACGGTTGGCGCGATTGAACGCAGGGAGTGTACGAAGTGCCGAAAGCAGTTCCACAAAATCAGCCTGACGGTTCCGCCCGATGAAACACCGGAAGCGTTCTATTTGCGGGTCATAAAGGCGGTGACAGCATGAAACGTCAATTCTGCTTGCCCTGCTTCCTCGAAATCAAGAAAGCCGGGAAACACGATATTGAGCGTGTCCGCGGCGGCGTGAATATGAAAATCACCTGTTGGCGGTGCAAGCGCCGTCGTTTCGGGGCCGAATACGAGATTTCCCGGAAAGGCGGTGTGTCCCGTGACAACGGCTGATTTGAAGCGGGCGTTCATGGACGAACGCCCGGTACGGTACAACGGCATCACCTACCAGCGAGTAACAGCGGTGATTTACCGCAAGACCCCGGACAAAACCGGGTTGCTGGTACAAGGTGAACTGCTGGACAAGAACGGACGTGCCGTTATGATCGCGGCGGCGGAGCGAATCGAAGTGGAGGAACCGAAATGACACAAGAGATTATCACAATCACCGTTGAAGCCGGGCAAATGACCGCCCGGCGGAAGTCCCGGAAAATCGACCAGCGCCGCCCGGTCCCCGTGTGGGCTATCGTGAAGTATGCGGCCCTGACGATTGCCGGAATTATGCTGTTTCGTGAGGGCGCGGCCCGTGCGCTGGCCTACCGTGGCTATTTCGCCGTCGGCGGAGAGGTTTTCGCCCTCTTCCTCCCGGTTTTCTATTACTGCCTTTCCCGGACGGTCCGGGACCTTATCACGGACATTAAGAACGGCTTCAAGCCGGAATATGAGGAGGACTAAACCATGAAGAAAATTTCGCAGATCGAAACGGGCGGGCGCTTCCTGTACGGCGGTGTTGAGTGGGTCAAGCTGTACGCAGGCGACGGGACAGTTGCGATTTCCGCCGAACCCGTCTTTGAACGCGCTTTCGACGAAGACAACAAGAACGATTGGCGTTCTTCTTCCCTGCGCCGCGAACTGAACGGCGCGTTCCTCGACGCGCTGGTTGCAGAGGGCGCGGACCGGGCGGCGTTCCTCGATTGGGAAAGCGACCTGACCGCCGATGACGGCATGACCGACTACGGGACCGCCACCGACAAAATCGCTTTGCTGTCGGACAAGCTGTATAGAATGTTCCGCGGCATTATCCCGCGCGTGGACGCGTGGTGCTGGAACCTGACCCCGTGGACCTGTGAAGCGTCCAACTCTTACTTCGTCCGCCTCGTCCATTCCTCCGGCGCGGTGCGCTGGAGCTACGCTTGCCGCGGCGACAGCGGCGTTCGCCCGCTTTGCTATCTGAAATCCGAAATCTTGGTATCTGTCCCCGGAGAGGACGACGAAGAGAAAAACGTTGAAGTCGCCGAAGAGGACCGCGCACAGCTTGTTCTTATCGCAAGCGACAGAATTTTGAATGCACTGAACGAATACCCCGTGGAGGTTTGGGGCGAAGCGCTGGGCGCGGCTGTGGCTTCTCTGTTCACGTCGAAGCAGGACGCGGCGCAGATCGCGCAGGAGGACAAAGACAAAGCGGCGGAGGTCTGAACCCCCGCCGTCGTGAAAACTGGATAAAGAAAAACCGCCCCGCGTTTGCTTGGGAGAGCAGACGCGAAGCGGGTTCCGCCGATGAAAATATATCAGCTATCAACCTACCGTTAGTATATCAAAAACGGCGGAAAAAGTCAACAAATAACGCCGTTTTTGCGCGGCGTGGCGGGCTTGTAATGGGTATTAACGTTCCTGCGATTAGCCTTGTCACGCATGACAACAGGACCGGGAAGAAAGACACGTCCTATCTGGTGTTCTTCCCACCTGCATAGACAACTACACACGCCGGAAGTAAAGCCCCGCCCGCTTCCTCTACCCGCAAAAGGAGTGAAGCAAGTGCGAAGTTTTATGAGAGAAAAGAAAATCTACTGCGGAAAGCATTATCGGGAGGTAGATATATACCCCTATACCGCCGCGCAACTGACAGCATCTACGCGCGGGAAGAGGTCAAAGAAAATCAAGGAAACGGAGCCGAAGCAAAAGAACCTGAATGACAAGAACGCCCGCCGCTACTTCACGCAGACGGCGAACCTGAATTTCGGTTCTGACCCGGAAGCCCTGCACGTTACAGCTACATACAGCGGAAAATATCTGCCTGACACGGTGGAACAGGCCGAACAGGAAGCAACAAACTTCCTACGCCGGGTCCAGTACCGCCGGAAGAAAGAGGGCTTGCCGCCGCTAAAGTACATGATCGTTACCGCCTACACCACGAAGCGAAACAGCGAAACTCCCGTTCGTATTCATCACCACATCATTATGAACGGCGGGCTTGACCGTGACGTTGTGGAAGACCTGTGGAGAAAACGCAGACGCAAGGGACAGAAAAAAGGCGACAAAATCGGCTTTTGCAATGCCGACCGCCTGCAAGCCGACGAAAACGGCATAGCCGCCCTTTGCACCTACCTTGTGAAGCAGGGGTGCGGGAAAAAGCGGTGGAATTCCTCGCATAACCTCGAAAGGCCGTACAGCCGAACGAACGACGGCAAGTACAACCGCCGTCAAATCGAGAAGTGGGCGAAAGAACACCCGCCCCGTGAGTTTTGGGAAAAGAAATATCCCGGCTGGACACTGACCGACGATGACTACGGCGTTCAGTACGAATACAACGACTTCACGGGTTGGGCGGTCTACCTGAAATTGCGAAAGAAAGAATAAAGAAAGGGGTTGTTCAATATGGCAAGGCCGTTCAAAATCTGCCCGGACTGCGGCGCACACCTCGACGCCTCCGAACCCTGCGACTGCAAGGACGCAATCGAGCGGGAGCCGCCGAAGCCGTGGGAGCGGTTGAAACTGCTTGCCGTCTGCCGGGAGGTAGACAAGGAAAGCGGGCACGTCAGCGTTTACCCGCTTGACCTCGAAATCACAAGTGAAATCCTTGCAAGCCTGAAAATGCGGGCGCAGTTCAACCCGGAATTGCGCTACTTCACGACCACGACGGCACGTTGGGACCGTTACGGCGAAGTCATGGCGGGTATCCTGAAACGCCGCACGGTGAGCCGGGCCGATTTGGAAAACATCGGGGGTATCTGCGAGATATGAGAAGAAATGAGCCGACCCCGGAAGAACGGGAAATCGAAGAAATGAAGCAGGCCGCGCGGGTCATCAAGGAAATTTGCGACCGCAGGACGGCGGACGACGCTTGTTCGTTCTGCCCGTTCTACGATATGTGCCGCACGGAACCTTACACATGGGAGGTATGACAATGACGGAGCGGGAACGCCTGTTAGAGAAGATACGCAAGGTTCAAGCCCTTGCAAACCGCGGCGCAGACGGCGAAAAGCAGTCAGCCGCCGCCCTGCTTGATAGGCTGATGACGCAATACGGCATCGACGAAGCCGAAATAGCGGAAGAGCGTTTGGAAAAGTGCTTCTTCCGTTACAAGACCCCGTATGAAAGAAAACTGCTGGTTCAGGTGATTTATACCGTGACCGGGAAAATCCCCTTTAAGTGCGTCGGGTCCTATTCAGGCCGCGCACGAAAGCAAGTCGGAATTGACTGCACCGCGGCGGAACGGCTGGAAATCGAATTCAGCTATGAGTTTTATAAAGCCGCGCTGGAAGAGGAAATGGAACGGTTCTATTCGGCGTTCCTGATGAAGAACGACATCTTCCCGCCTGCTTCCAAAAAGGCCGAAGAAATCCCGGCGGCGGAAATCAGCCGAAGCGAAGCACTTAAACTTCAAGCACTTATGGCGGGCATGGGCGACCACACGCGCCGCCCTGTGTTGGGAAGCGGGGTGGAACCGTGATAGACAACCAACGCGCCGCCCTGCGGTATCAAAACAAGGTCAACAACGCACAGGGCCACTTTTTCGAGAGTGCCATAAAAGCCGCCTGCGCCCTCTATTCTGACCGAGAGCGGGCCGACGTAGACAAAACCCCTGAACCGTTCCGCGTTCTGGAAAAGAGCCGCGACGGAAAGTTCAAGGGCCGCTTTACCGCCCGCGCACAGCCGGACTTTCAAGGAACGCTTGACGGCGGGCGCTCCATAGTCTTTGAAGCGAAGTACACAACGACAGATCGTTTGAAGTGGGACGTTCTGACACAGGAACAGCGGGACACGCTGGAACGCCACGCCCGGCGGGGTGCGCTTGCCGCAGTCTGCGGCGGAATTGGAAACGAATTCTTCTTTGTTCCGTGGACGGTATGGCGGGACATGAAAGAGCATTTCGGCAGAAAGTACGTTACCGCGGCGGACCTCGAACAATGGCGGGTCCGCTTCAATGGGGCGGTGCTATTCCTCGATTACGTCCACCACGAAAGGAGCGGGACACCATGAAAAAACAGCACACACAGAAAATGACGGTCCGCGTCACGGCACAGACGGCCTACAACCTCGAACGTCTTATGCTTATGAGCGGGCAGAAAACGCCGGGCCGCGTCGTCGATAAGCTGGTTCGTGAAAAAATGCTTGCCCTGCGGGGCCGAAACATCGAAACGGAGGAAACGAAATGAAGTATGACTGCATGAAGCCTGAATGGGCCGACAATGAGCCTTGCCCGCTCGACACGGGCGAACTGGAAAACTGCGCCGAATGTGTGTGGGCGCATGAACGAGAAACGGAGGACTGACAATGCGTGCCGGAATTCTGCTGATCGTTCTTTATTGGGCGCTGTTTACCATTCGAGCGGGTTTGCAACCGAAAGTCGCGGCGGAGGTCAAAGCGGCGACCTATGACATGAAGCGGGCATCGGGCCTTGAAAAGCTGGAACACACCCGCCGCCTGCAATGTTGGACCGTGGCAAAGTGGGCCTTGCGTGTCTGCGGCTGGGCTGAAAACGTCCTGTTGGGCGCGGTTATCCTGTGGGTTGCTTTCATGCTGGGCGCAGTCCTGACAGGAACCGTCATTGTATTTGGCTACCCGGTGTAAAGGAGCGTTATCTATGAAGCTGACGAAGTGTGAGCAATGCGGCGGACCGACGGCGGAGGGCCTGCCCCTCTGCCCTGACTGCATGAGAGAAACGGGCGCGGCGGCGGACCAAATCGCCGCGGCGGAGGAACTGCGGGACATTGCACGGGTCCTGTCCATCACGGCGAACACGGACGCGAACATTCGTGAAGCAATCGTCGGAATTTTGAATATCGCCGAAAGGCTGGAAAGAGGGAAATAAAATGGAACTTCTGCAATTCGTGTTTTCGAGTTTTTGGGTTTGGCTGGGCTGTGTGGTCCTGATTGTCGCGGCGGGTGAAGCTGTGGCGACTGCGGCGGCGGGTTTCCGTCAGAAGCGCAAAGTTTCCGTGTACCACATCGGCGACGTGACGCGGGTTGAAGTGGAGAACGCGGGCCGCGCCGACATTCCGGCGGCGGTAAAGGCGTTAAACGAGCAGGCGGCGGAGGTAGACGAATGAAGCTGAAAAAGGTTCTTTCTATCTGCAAGACGAACGGGCTTTATTACCTGTATGATCGCATCGACAGATCGGGAGAAATCACACAATGGCTGGGCGACGGCTACGCCCTCTATCCTCTGGACGGCCTGCCTATTCTGGACGAAGAAAGTTTCTGCGCCGTGTTCGATATTACCGGGAAGCAACGCGAAAAAATTCTTTTCCGGCATGAGCGCTTGCCGGAACACCTGAACGTCGAGGACGTGGCGGCGGGCGACAAACTGGTTCGGGAGTACGAAACGACCTTTATCAATGGCGGGTTGCGCTTGAAGCCGCTGAAAACGAACAACGGCGTTATGTTCATTCGGAGCCTGTACCTTTCGCCGCTGGAAGACGTTATCGACATGGTGCAATTCTACGAGCGGACCACGCCGCAGGGTGGTTCGTACATCGTCGCAAAGGCGGGGTTCCTGACGGCGGCGGTCATCATGCCTTATGCCATTAGTAAGAAATTCGCCGACGAACTGGAAGAACTGTCCTATCAATGCCGCCACTTCCTGAACACCCGGAGCGCATTCACCACACCGGCGGCGGAGGACGAAGAAGAGCCGGACGAAAACCAGACGACCACGTTTGACGCGGAAGCGGCGGAGGTTCAAGAATGAACGCGGCGCTTTTGAGCAGTAAAAAGATGGACTATTGCACCCCGCAAGACTTTTTCGACCGCCTGAACGAAGAGTTTCACTTTACGCTTGACGCGGCGGCGACCGACAAAAGCGCAAAATGCCCGGCGTACTACACCCCGGAAACCGACGGACTGAAAAGCCCGTGGAATCTTGCGGGGGGGGGGGCTGTATTCTGCAACCCTCCATACGGGCGCGAGGTTGGGAAATGGGTTCGCAAAGCCTACGAGGAAGCCCAGCGCGGCGCAACCGTCGTTCTTCTGATTCCGGCCCGGACTGACACGACATACTTTCACGACTACATATATGGGCGGGCGGAAATCCGCTTTGTGCGCGGGCGGTTACGCTTCACCGATGAAGAGGGCAAAGCATACGCCGCGGCCCCGTTCCCGTCTATGGTGGTCATCTACAACGGAAACAAGGAGGTTCAGGAATGAAAGCCTTTACCGTGTATCAGCCCTACGCACACGCAATCGTAGCAGGGGTCAAGCATTATGAAACCCGACCCCGGCGGACGCATATTCGGGGCCGCGTCGCTGTCCACGCCGGGCGGCTGGACGAAGTGCAAGCGACAAAGCATCTGACGAACGGTGAGTTTTGGGCCGTACTGGAAGCCGCAGGCGGCGGAAACCTGCCGCGGGGCGCAGTCATCGGAACCGTTGAAATCGTCGATTGCGTGCCTGTGGAAGAACTTGTGGACAGTTTGGATAACCGGGAACGCCTGTTAGGTGATTATTCGCCGGGGCGGTTCGCGTGGGTGCTTCAAAACCCGGTCATGTTCAAAACGCCCATTCCCGCCCACGGGAAACAAGGGTGGTGGAATTGGGAGGAACCGACATGAAGTGCCGCGAATGTGAATTTGCATCGGTCCACACATACCCACGCAACGGAAACAGCAACAGCGCCCACGTCGGGCATTTCGGGCAGGAAGCGTCTTACTGCAATCACCCGAAATGCCCGCCGCCGGGTCCGTTACTATTCTACGGGAAGACAGCCCCGCGCTACTGCCCGTTGAGAAAGAAAGGTGAAAATACTTGAACTATCGACCGAAAGTTGTTCGTTGCCGCCTGAAAACGGGCGGAAAGAGCATTCCACAAATCCGGGAGGAATGCAGAGGGCAAGGCTTGACCTACCGGGACTTTGAGAATATCCAGAGATCGAACGAAGAGTTCGACGGGCTGGTTGTCCTGCTTTCCCTGTGGGACTACGACAACCACGCAAGCTATCACCTGCATAATTGGGACCCGGCGGACGATGAAAGAATGATGATGGCGATTTACTACGCCGAACAGGTACACCCGTTCCCGCGCTACAAAAACGACCTTGTGAAATTCAAGGCGGATTGGGCGGCGCAGGCATACGACCCCGGCGGCGCGTCCCTGACGTTCGCCCCGGCGGACGTGGAGGAACTGGAAGTTCTCTGCGAGGAAGCGACGGAGCCGGAACCGCCCGCCCCTCCCGCTCCAAAGCGGAAAAAGCATAAGCGGCGGCGGAAGTAAGACCGGGAGCCACTGACAAACGAAACGGAGGTAAAAGAAAATGAAACTTGCGGCATTCAACGCCGTTTGCCCCTTTGAGATCGGCGACAAAATCGGCATGAGGAAGAACGCCTGCGCGGTGGGCGGCAGAACGCTTGACGTTATCGTTGAACGGACTATCACCGACATTGTGTGTATGCACTCCGTCAAAGCCGGAACGGTGAAGTTCCTGTACGAACTGGACAACGACGGGCGTTTGGTAGAAATCGTTCGTTGACACGCTTTCGAGCGGGAGAATCACAAAAGGAGGTTTAGACGGTGAAAACCATATCAATTATCAACCTAAAAGGCGGCGTTGCAAAGACGCTGACCGCTGACAGCATGGCCCACGTCCTCGCAACGCTCCACAACAAGCGGGTTTTGCTTGTGGACAACGACAAGCAGGGCAACACGTCAAAGGCGTTCGGGGTTCATTCCTACGATGACAAGAGCATTTCGGACGTGCTGACTGCCCGGCGGCTGGACCCGCGGGAGGTCATCAAGAAGACCCGGTTCCAGAATATCGACGTAATGCCCGCAAATATGACCTTGATTCGGGCGAACATGGAAGTCCTGATGGACAGCACCCGCCCCCAACAAACGCGCCTGCGGTCCGCCCTGAACGCGATTGCGGAAGAAAACTTTTATGATTTCTGCATCATCGACAACGCCCCGGACATCAACATTTCGACGATAAACGCCCTTGTCGCGTCCGATGACGTGATTATTCCCATAAAGATTGACAAGTACGCCTTTGACGGGCTGGAAGAACTGAAAGAACAAATCGAGGACACACGGGACGACCTGAACCCGCGCTTGCGCCTTGCCGGGTGCTTGATTACCTGCTTTATCCGCGCCGACGCAGAGAAGCAGGGCGAAGCGTGGTTGCGGTCCCGCCCGGAATACCCCGTCTTTGACACCCGCATTCGATATTCGGATAAAGTCACCGAAAGCACCTTTTCGGAAATCCCTATCGTGGAGTACAGCCGACGGAGCGGAACCGCAATGGACTATATCGCATTCGTTCAGGAATACTTGCGGAGGGGTAAACAATGACGGAGAAAACGGCGGTCCCGGAATACTGCCGGGACGGAAAGAAAATCCGCGCGTATCAATGCGGGATTTGTGACCGACTGGACGTTGACGACGTTTCCGACAAGCGGTTCTGCCGCGCCGGGTATTGGCCCGGTTGCGGCGACCCTGACGGTTGCCGGGAAGCATTCAAACCGATAACAGGCCGCGGGCGCATCGGCGTTCACCGCTAAAATGTCCGATTCGGACGGAAAGGGGCTATCTATGGGAAGATTTAATTTGAACCAGATTTTGAGTGACACGTCAAAGGCGGCGGCGGGCGGCGGGAGTGCAAAGCCCCGCCCCTCTGAAAGCCGCTATGAGAAATTGAGCGTCTTTGACCTTGTACCGTCGGAGGACAATTTCTATTCCATGCGGGAAATCGGGGAACTGAAAGCGGCAATCGAAATCGCCGGGAAAGTTCTTCAAAACCTTGTCGTCGTTCCGCTGGGCGACGGCAAGTACAAGGTCATTGCCGGGCATCGCCGCCGCCTTGCTTCTATCGAACTTGTGAACGGCGGGAAGCCGGAATATGAATTCGTTCCCTGCGTCATCGAACCGACAGAGGAAGCGACGGACGAACAGGAAATACGCGACGGGCTGGACCTGATCGTTACAAACTCGCAGAGAGAAAAGACCGCATGGGACAAAATCGAAGAGGTCCGCTATCTGCGGGAGGTTTTGGAGAAAGCGAAGACAAAGCCCCGGTTCGTCGAACTGTTGCGCCGCATCGTCGAAAAGACGTTTGAAGACGGAGAGTTACAGACGGACGGGACCCGCGATTTTATCGCAAAGGTGCTTCATACCAGTACAACGCAGATCGGACGATATGACACCATCATTCGCCATTTGTCCCCGGAATTCACGGAGGAACTGAAAGCGGACCACATCAACCTTTCGACCGCATACGAATTGGCGGGCCTGCCTGCGGAGAACCAGAACGCCGCCTTTAAGGAATATCACCTGACCGGGGCAATTTCCATCAAGGCCGCGCGGGAATGGAAACGTCCTGCCCCGCCTGCACCGCCCGCAGAGGACACCGCCACACCTACGCAGGCAGAACGACCGCAGAAAGAGCGGGAACCCGTAGTCGAGCGGGACAAAGTGCCGGACACGCAGACCACGCCGCCGTATAGCGCCGCTGTGGAGCGGGACACCGCAGACGGGACGCAGGACACGAAGCCGACCGAAAGCACCCAGCAGAGCGCACCACGCCGCCCGCAGGCTACCAGAAGTAGCGAATGCGGGATTTGCCCGTATTGCGGGGCGAAGTTTGACGCGGCAAAAGTTATCGAATACAGCATTCGCGGCGCGGCGGAGGGAAAGCCGCACACCTGCCAACATTGCGGACAGCGGGTGAAAATCTTTTGTTCGGTTTCTTATTTCTGTTCCCCGGCGGAAGAGTGAGGGGCGCAGATGGACGAATACAAGACCGATTATCTGGAAGCCGCGGCGGAGGAAGCAGAGCGTTTCCGTGAAGCCGCGATGATACTTGCGGAGCGGGCGGGCATATCAGCAGAAGAAGCCATATACCGCATTCAAGAAGCGTTGCAGGTCATACGGGACGAAATCACGTCCATTGCGGACACACTGACAAACGCAGTTGAAAAATTCATCACGCAAGTTGAAGAAGCCGTAGCGCAGGCAGAGCCGAAGCACCGCCGAAGAAAACGGCAGAGAGAGCGGGCCGCGCTGATTGAACGGCGGTACATGGTCCAAATCAGACATTACGAGCGGGCGCACCCTTTCCGCAGGGTATATAAGCCGCCTTGATAGAGCAGGAACAGGAGGAAACGGAGCAATGAAGCAAGAAAGAGTTATTGCTATTCTGGATTTTTACCGGGATATAGATAAAACAGTCACCATGAACGAGCGGGTTATTCGGAACCTTGAAGATCAATACTATTCCACGTTGGGCGCGGTGAATTCCGACGGTATGCCACACGGGAAAGGCGGGGTTTCAAACCCTGTCGAACGCGTCGTGCTGAATATCCCGCAGTCCGTTTCCGACACTATCGCAAATATGCGCCGGGAAAACGAAAGGCTGACCGCGATAAAGGGCGAAATTCTTTCGGAGTTGAACGCCCTGAACTACCGCGAAAAAGCGGTGATTTACGGCTTTTACATAGACGGGCTTCAATGGGAACGTCTTTCGCAACGCGTAAATTACAGCCCGCGGCAATGCCGGAATATCCGAAACATTGCGTTAGATAGATTGGCAAAGCGCTTTGAGCAGAACAAGCGGATTTCCCGCTACGTTTTCCCGGAAAAATAAGATTGCCACCTATTGCCCGTTTTTCCTGCTATAATTGGCATTGTGAAAAGTGAACACAACGATACGGGCGGCGCATTCCTCCACGCCGCCGGAAGCCTGAAAACGGACCATGTTTTGAACATGGCCCGTTTTTTTCGCACTTCCGCGGCAACGCCCGGAACGAAAAATGAAAAACAAACGAAAGGGGGCGCGGCGGACGCATGGCGAGAGAGCGAAACCCGGAACGTGACAAAGCCCGGCGGATATGGCTTGATTCCGGCGGCACGCTGACGGCCCGACAGGTTGCGGAGCAAGTCGGCGTAAAGCCTGAACAGGTCCGCAAATGGAAAAGCCTTGATAGCTGGGCGGCGGAACTTGAAGCGCAGAAACCACCGCGGAAGCGCGGCGGACAACCCGGCAATAAGAACGCCGCAGGTGCAGGCGCTCCACACGGGAACCGAAACGCGGAAACCCACGGCGCATATTCAACGGTTCGCCTTGCGGACCTCCCGGACGAACAGCGCGAATACATCGAAAGCATCACGCTTGACACGGGAACGAATATGCTTTCTGAATTGCAACTTCTGATTGCAAAGGAAGCCGACCTGCAAAGCAAGATTGCAAAGATAGAGAACGGCGACCCGGACGCGCTGTATATTGACCGCGTTGTTGAAATGCGTGCGCCAAAGAGTACGGAGCGTTTGGAGCAACAGCAAGAGAAACTGGAAACCCTGCGCCGTAAGCGTGATGACCTGACGTGGGAGATTGACAGCGGCCCGGATGGTAAGCCGCCGTCAAAGGCAAAGCAAAAGCAACTGGACGCATTACAACGCGAAATAGCCGCGCTGGAAGATACCACGGCAGACCGTCAAATGGAGTTGGAGAAATCCAGTTACAAAGTCAATATGCAAACAGTCATCAAGGCAAGCGCGTTTGATCGCGCTATGAAACTGGAAGCCGAACTGAACAAGATACACGGGCGCATCATCAAGTTACTTGATTCTATCAAGGGTTATGAGATGGAAAGCCGCCGCCTGCGCCTTGAAGAGCGCAAATATAATCTTGCGAAGCAAAAACTATCAGGAGCGTTCGACGTTGACCCTGAAACGGGCGAAATCATCGACGAAGTGGACGACCCGTGCGGCGACCCGGAAATTTGAAATAGGTTCTTTCGGCGGAGCCTACGGCCTGCGGGTCCGCGACGCCCGGCGTTTTTTTAGCCACGAAATTTTTTTGAACGCTTCCGGGCCGTGCCGATTTTTTCAGTATGGGGGTGTTTTTTCGTAAAATAAGGGCTTGGGAGGGGTAAAAAACCGTGAAACTTTACGACGTGCGGGCGGTTGCCCGGTTTCTGGACGTGTCAGAACGGCGCGTCCGGCAGTTGCGCGACGAAAAAGTGATAGCGGAGGTTCGCCCCGGCCTGTATGACCTGATCGACACGAACCACCGCTATATTAACTACCTCCGAAAGCGAAACCCGGAGGGCGACGAAACCATAGATTACAACACGGAGCGGGCAAAGCTGGTTCGGGCGAAGCGCAAAAACGAAGAGTACGAATTGCAGTTGAAAGAAAATCAGCTTCACGCGGCGGAGGACATCGAAGCCGTTATGACTGATATGCTGGTAAACTTCAAATCCCGGCTTATGGCGATTCCCTCGAAACTGGCCCCGGTCCTTTGTAAGAAGACGGACAAGGCGGAAATTTTCGCCCTGCTGAAAGACCACATCGACGAAGCGTTGATGGAACTTTCGGACTTCAAAACGACATTCGGGGAAAGGGTGAAAGAAGATGAAAAAAGCGACGGTTGACCTGTTCACCCGCATTTTCTCCGTTCTGGCCCCACCCCCCAACATGACAGTTTCGCAATGGGCGGACAAATACCGCCGCTTGTCCTCCGAATCATCGGCAGAGCCGGGGCGATGGCGAACGTCAAAGGCCCCGTATCAACGCGAAATCATGGACGCAGTATGCGACATGAGGGTTCAGAAAGTCGTTATCATGTCCGCGGCACAGATCGGTAAAACGGACGCGCTTATATTAAATCCTATCGGCTACTATATGCACTACGACCCGTCACCGATTATGGTTATGCAACCAACTATTCAGATGGCGGAAACGTTCAGCAAGGACCGTCTTTCGCCTATGTTGCGCGATACCCCGGTTCTACGCGACAAGGTGAACGACAAAAGCCGGAACAGCGGCAACACCATTTTGCAGAAAATCTTCCCCGGCGGTCATGTAACGATGGTAGGCGCAAATTCGCCGTCGTCCCTTGCGTCCCGCCCTATCCGCATTCTGCTTGCGGACGAAATCGACCGATACCCGGCGACAGCGGGTAACGAGGGCGACCCTCTGTTACTTGCCGGAAAGCGTCTTGCGACGTTTTGGAATAAAAAAGAAGTCTGCGTTTCGACCCCTACCAACAAGGAAACGTCCCGCATCGCTGTTGAATTTGAACACAGCACGCAAGAAGAATGGAACGTACCTTGTCCGGCCTGCGGAGCATTCACGCCCCTACTGTGGGCGAACATCGTATTTGACCGGGACAAGCTGGACGAAATCGGCTGTACCTGCCCGGCCTGCGGCGTGGTTTCCAGCGAAACGGAGTGGAAAGAACAGTACATCAACGGAAAATTCATTGCGGCACACCCGGAACGAAAGGTTCGGGGCTTCCACCTGAACGCCCTTGCTTCCCTGTTCGTAGATTGGCGGGAAATCGTTGAAAAGTTCCTGACTGCGAACGAAGAGAAGAAAAAAGGCAACATCGAACTTCTGAAAGTCTGGACAAATACCGAAATGGGCGAAACGTGGGAAGAGGACGGCGAACAGATCGAAACGGACGACCTCTACAAGCGCCGCGAAAAATATAATTGCGAAGTGCCGGAAGAAGTTCTTGTGCTGACGGCAGGCGTTGACGTTCAGGACGACCGCTTTGAAGCGGAAGTCGTCGGCTGGGGCGTGGACAAGGAAAGTTGGGGCATCAAGTATCAAGTCATTTACGGCGATTTGAAGCTAAAGCCCGTATGGGACGAACTGGACCGCTTTCTTTCACAGACGTTCACGACGGCAGACGGAAGACACCTGAAAATCATTTGCGCCTGCGTCGATTCCGGCGGACACTTCACGACGCAGGTTTACCGCTTCTGCAAGGAGCGGACAGCCCGCCGCGTGTTTGCAATCAAGGGCAAGGGCGGCGCGGAAGTCCCGTACTTCAACCGACCGTCCACGGCAAACAACATCAAAACCCCGCTTTTCACTGTGGGCGTTGATACAGGCAAGGCGCTTTTATATCAGCGTTTGGCGGTGCAGGAAGAGGGGCCGAATTACTGCCACTTCCCACGGGAGAAAGACCGGGGATATACGCAGGAATACTTCAAGGGCCTAACCGCCGAAAAAATGGTTATCAGCTACAAGCGGGGCAAAGCACAATACGTCTGGACCCTGAAAGACGGCGGCTACAAGCGAAACGAGCCGTTGGACATTCGGAACTATGCGACCGTCGCGCTGGAAATCGCAAACCCGATTTTGAAGCCGCCGGAGCATGACACCACCGCACCCGCCCCGCGGCGGCGTGGCAGGCGTTCACGGACGAACGGAGGAATTCTATAAATGGCTACATCACAGAAAGCGCGGCTTGAAATCGCGCGAAAACACCTTGAAGCGTGGCTTGCCGCCGAATTGGAGGTAACAACGCATCAAAGCTATACCATCGGTTCGCGGAGCCTGACGAAAGCCGACCTTTCCGAAATCGGCGAACGCATCAAGTATTGGACGAATGAGGTTTCCCGGCTGGAAAACATCGAAGCCCGCGGCGGAAGAAACCGCGTGTTCCGGGTAGTACCGCGGGACCTGTGAGAAAGGACGGTGAAGCGGTTTGAACGCATTAGACCGGGTGATTGCCGCCGTGTCCCCGCAAACGGCGGTAAAACGCGCCGCCGCCCGCCGGAAGCTGGATATTCTGGATAGCGGATATGGAAACTACGGCGCATCACACACGAAGAAATCGCTTGCGGGCTGGCTGTATGGCGGCGGGTCCGCAAAGGAAGATATTCAGGACAATTTATCGACCCTGCGGCAACGTTGCCGCGACCTCTACATGGGTGTTCCGTTGGCGACGGGTGCGCTGAAAACCTGCCGAACAAACGTCATCGGGTCCGGCCTGCGGCTGAAAAGTCAAATCGACTATGAAGCGTTGGGAATGGACGAAGAAGCCGCCCGCGACCTTGAACGCAAAATCGAGCGGGAATTTTCACTGTGGGCCGATTCGACCGCCTGCGACCTTGAACGGCTTGACAACTTCTACGAACTGCAACAACTCGCGTTTCTGAACTGGCTTATGAGCGGTGACGTTATCGCAACATTGCCCGTGACAAAGCGGGCAAATATGCCTTACGACCTGCGAATTTGTCTGATCGAAGCGGACAGGTTGAGCAATCCGAACGGGATTGTTGACCCGCATATCATCGGCGGCGTTGAAACCAACGACGCGGGCGAAGTCGTGGCCTACCATATCAGCAAGCACCACCCTCTTTCGTATGACATGACGGAAACCGGGTGGACGCGCGTTGAAGCGTGGGGCGCAAAGACCGGGCGGCGAAATGTGCTTCACATTATGAACCGGGAGCGCATCGGACAGCGCCGCGGCGTGCCGTTTCTTGCCCCGGTCATTGAAGCGCTGAAACAGCTTGGGCGATATACAGACGCGGAACTTGTCGCCGCCGTGGTTTCTGGTATGTTCACGGTGTTTATCGAAAAAGAATCCGCGTCCAGCGACGGCGGGTTCGGTGAAATCATTCCAGAGGACGCACAAGTAGACGCAGGCGACGACAGCACGATTGAACTTGCCCCCGGCGCAATCGTGGATTTGAACGAGGGCGAAAAAGCACACGACATGAACCCCGGCAGACCGAACACGGCTTTTGACGGGTTCGTTGTGGCTATCTGCCGTCAGATCGGCGCGGCCCTTGAAATCCCCTATGAACTGTTGGTAAAGAACTTCAACGCGTCTTACAGTGCGTCCCGCGGGGCGCTTCTGGAAGCATGGAAAATGTTCCGTATGTATCGGACGTGGCTTGCAAATGATTTTTGCCAACCAGTCTATGAAGAATGGTTCGCCGAAGCCGTGGCAAAGGGCCGCATTCCCGCGCCCGGCTTTTTCTCTGACCCGCTGATACGCAAGGCGTACACGGGCGCAGAGTGGAACGGCCCGGCGCAGGGCCTTTTGAACCCGGTACAGGAAGTCACCGCGGCGGAAAAGCGCGTGCAGAATGGTTTCTCCACCCGCGACCGCGAAGCTATGGAAATGAACGGTTCAGACTTCTACCGAAACGCCGCGCAGTTGAAGCGCGAAGAAAAAATGTTAAGGGAGGTAAAAGAAAATGGAGAAAACGGCAACGCCGCAGGCAAAACCGAAGAATAAACACTTTTGGAACTTCCAGCCCGCAAGCGGGGACAATCCCCCGGAACTCATTCTTTACGGCGACATTGCTTCCGAAACATGGTGGGGCGATGAAGTGACCCCGCGGCAGTTCACGGAGGAACTGGACGCGCTGGGCGCTGTGCCTGAAATCGTGGTACGCATCAACAGCGGCGGCGGTGACGTGTTCGCCGCAAATGCCATTTACACCCGCCTGAAAGACAACGTGGCGAAAATCACCGTGAAAATCGACGGTTGGGCCGCGTCTGCGGCGACGATTATTGCAATGGCGGGCGACAGCATCGAAATCCCCGGAAACGGCGTTTTCATGGTGCATGACCCGGCGTTGGGGCTGTTGGGCTACTTCAACGAAACGGAACTTGCGAAAATGACCGATGAACTAAAGGTCATCAAGCAGTCTATCGTGAACGCCTATACCCTGAAAACGGGAAAGGACGCGGCGGACGTTGCCGCAATCATGGCGGCTGAAACGTGGTACGACGGCAAACAGGCCGTTGACGCGGGTTTCTGCGACAAACTTATGTTTGAGGACGCGGAAACGACCATGGAAAATGCGGCGAAAGTCGTTGTGAACAGCGTTTCCCTCGACCTGACGCGCTTTCCGAATATGCCTGTATCGTTGTTAAACCGCATGACGGCCCGCACGCCCGGCGGTTTTTCAAATAAAACCAACCATAAAAATACCGAAAAGGAGCGAAACACAATGGACGGAATCGAAAAAATCACTACGGTTGACGGCCTGAAAGCGGCTTTCCCCGACCTGACGCGTCAGATCGAGGACGCGGCGACAACCGCGGAGCGCAAGCGCATTCAGGACATTGAAGACGTGGCGCTTGCGGGCTATGAGAGCATCGTAAACGACGCGAAGTTCAACAACCCCATTGCGGCGGGTGACGTGGCAAAAGCTATCGTTGCCGCGCAGAAGAAGCAGGGCGGAACTTACATCAAGAACCGCGACGACGACGCGCAGAAGAGCGGTGCGGGCGACGTTGGAGCGGGCGCACATGAGGGCGCGGGCGATGACGGCGGCGACAATGACGTTGACAAGGCCATTGACAAGCTGTTCCCCGCGACGAAGTAAAGGAGGAAACACCATGTACGAAATCCAGAAAGACCAGAGCGTACCCGTGAAGTTTTTCGCCGGAGAATACCCCGTTGTTACGGCGGTCAAGGCTGTTGCCGCTGGGAAGAGCGTCAAGCAGTATGAACCCGTCAAGCTGACGGACAACGGCATTGAACCCGTTGTAAAAGTCGCCGCAAGCGAAGCCGTGAGCGGCACAAGCACCCCGGCAAAGTCCGAGTATGAGAACACCACGGCGGGCATTTACGGCATCGCCGCGACCGCCGCAGAAGCCACGGAAGAAATCGTCGTCTATCTGACGGGCGAATTTTTCGCGGACGCTATCACCTTGCCGGAGGGCGTGACCGCCGATACGCTGGCAAAGGCGTTCCGCAATATCGGAATCTTTTTGAAGTAAAGGAGCGAAGAGAAAATGGCTATCGAAACAACTATTTACACCCCGCGCACGCTGGGTAAGCTGATTACCAGAATGCCCCCTGTGCATACCTTTTTCCGCGATACCCTGTTCAAGAACCGCCGCACTTTCCCCACGAAGAGCGTTGACGTTGACTTCAAGAAAGGAAGCCGCGCCCTCGCACCGTTCGTTCACCCGAAAGTCGGCGGCAAGGTGGTTCCGAACAGCGGCTACCAGACGAAGACTTACACCCCTGTTCTGCTGGCCCCTGACAAAATCACCACCGTTGACGACCTGCTGAACCGTTCTGCGGGTGAAAACCCGTACAGCGGCAGAACACCCGCGGAGCGTGCCGTTGAGAAGCTGGCGGACGACCTGCGCGAACTGAACGAAATGATCGTGCGCCGCGAAGAGTGGATGGCGGCTACCGCCATTTTCACCGGGCAGATTCCCATTATCGGCGAGGGCCTGAACGAAGTTATCGACTTTGACTTCACCAACAAGGAAACCATCGTCAGCACCGAAAAGAAGTGGAACGCCGATACTTCCGACCCGCTGGGCGATTTGGAGCGCTGGCGCGAAGCCGTCCAGAAAGAGGGCTTTGTGAACTGCAATATCTGCATCATGGCAAAGGACGTTGCGAACGCCTTTGTAAACAATGCAAAGGTCAAGTCCGTTTTGGACGTTCGCGCCTACGATTTGGCAGTTATCAAGCCCCGCGAACTGCCGAACGGCCTTACCTACATCGGCACTATTCACAAGCTGGGCCTTGACCTCTACCAGTACAACGAGTGGTATCTGGACAACTGGACCAACCCCAACGCCCCGACGCAGAAGCCGCTTGTTCCTGACGGCACGCTTGCCCTGCTGTCTACCGAAGCGGAGTATTCCATCTACTACGGCGCAATCACCATGATTCCCGAAGAGGGTAAGACGTTTGTTACCGTGGAGGGCGACCGCGTGCCGCAGACGTGGGTTGAGCGCCGCCCGGACCGCCGCTTCCTGCAAGTCAACAGTAAGCCGCTGACCGTTCCCCATGAGGTCAATAGCTGGTACGTTGCAAAGGTCCTGTAATGAACTTCAAAGCGCAGGTTGAACGGGACCTTACAGCGGTATTCCATAACGCCCGCGAACACGCCGACGTTATGGAATTTTGGATTGACGGGGTGCGCTACAAAGGCCCTGTCATCATTGATGACGGCGGCGCACAAGACAGGAAAAAGCCGTCTACGGACCATGTAGACGGCTTGGTTCTTGTTGACCTTGTTGTATATGTCCCGCTATCCCTGTTGAAGACAATTCCACAAAAGGGCCTGAATATGGAAATCGGCGACCACATTTACCAAATCACAAAGGTTCACCCGGAAGCCGGGGAAATCGTTCTTTATTTGGAGATGCTGACCGAATGATTACTATTACAGCCGAACAGATCGAGCGGGTCAACCTGATTTTATCGGGTGTTCCCGGCGGCATAGAAAAGGCGCTGTCAAGCACTATACGCCGGGCGAACAACACTGTTCGTTCTGAAACCCTAAAGGGCATCACGACCGTTTATGCAATCACGCGGCAGAACGTCCGGGCGGAAACGACAATCAAGGTCCGCACACAGTCCAGCGACGGCGGAATTGTTGGAACTGTCCTGTTTGCGGGCCACAAGATACCGCTATACCGCTTCAACGTATCGCCGACAATTCCTATCCAACGGGCTACCGTGTCGGCGGCGGTGCTTGCCGGAAACGGGCGCACGCCGTTTCAAGACGCGTTCATTGCACGAATGCAAAGCGGACATACAGGTATGTTCGAGCGCGACGGTTCAAAGCGCCTGCCTATCAGCGAGTTCATGGGACCGTCTACGGCACAGATGGCGGGAAACAGTATCGTTCTTGCCGACGTGGAGGAAAAGGCACAAGAGGTCATCAACAAGCGCGTTGAACACGAAATCACCCGCATTCTGAACGGGTACGGAGGTTGAACGCATGACACCTTTACAACTGCTTGACGCGCTGGAAGCGTTTGTGAAGCAAGAAACGAAAGACATTCTTTTACCCGTCCGGGTGGACCGCAAGAGCGGAGAGAACAAGGAACGCGCGGCGGAGGTCTACAAAATGCGCCTGCCGAACAAAACCGCGCAAACGGAGCGGGTCCCCTACCTGCTGTTGCAGTACATCAAAAGTACCGACACGCAGGAACAGGGACAGGACCCGGAAAGCGAATGCACCGTGCGTATCGTCGCCGCCACCTATTCGGAGGACGAAAGCGAGGGCGCAATGTGCGTCTTGAACCTGCTGACGCGAATTCGTGTCGCCCTGCTGAAAGATGGCGTTGTCGGCGGGCAGTTCGTCTTGAAATCTCCACTTGAAATGATTGTGTACCCGGACAGCACAGCCCCTTACTATTTGGGCGAAATGATGACGAAATGGACCATGCCGATTATCGAAAGTGAGGTTCAACAGATATGGCAGTAGAATTCAAGTCCAGCATGAGCAAAAACGAACTGCTGGAAATTGCCGCGGAACACGGCATCGAAGCCGACGACAGCATGAAGAAAAACGACATTCTAAAACTGCTGGAACAGGCACGCGCCGCAGAGGGCGCACAGGAGCCGCAAGACGGCGCAGAAACGCCCCCGGAGGGTAACGACCCGGCGGAGGGCGACGAAGCAACACAGGAGCCGCAGGACGGCGCAGAAACGCCCATGGAGGGTAACGACCCGGCGGCGGGCGACGAAGCGACACAGGAGCCGCAGGACGGCGAGGAAAGCACTAGCGGGGACAGCGACACAGAGCCGCCCGCAGAGGACGCGCAGGAAGCCGCCCCGGAGGGCTACGGCCTGTTCGTGTATGCCGGTCCCTCCCTCCCGCACGGACGCTTGAAAGAACACGCCGTATTCAACGGTACGTTCGAGGACGTGAAAGCCTACCTTGCGGACGTGCTGGAAGACTACCCGCAGGCGGAACGTCTGATCGTTCCCGTGGAGCGGCTTTCCGCGTTTGCCGCAAAGGTCAAGACCCCCGGCAATATCGCGCACAAGTATTACAACGACATTGTTTCGACAATGCGAGGAAACAAGGAGGTATAAACGATGGCAAACTATTTTCACGGCGTTTCGACGCGTCAGAACGACACGTCGATTTCTACCCCTGTAACCGCCGATTCTGGTATTGCGTTCGTCGTCGGCGCGGCCCCCGGTCATACCGTGGGCGGCGCACCGAACGACCCTATCATGTGTCAGTCTTACGCGGAAGCCGTCGCCGCTTTGGGGTATAGCGACGATTGGGAGAAGTACCCCATTTGCGAAGCTATCTATTCGCAGTTCAAGCTGTACGGCGTGGCCCCCGTGGTGTTCGTGAACGTGCTTGACCCTGCGAAGCACAAGAAGAGCGTCGCAGAACAGAACTACCCCGTCGCAGACGGAAAAGTTCTGCTTCCCCTCGAAGCCCTGAAAAACACGGTCAAGGTGACAAGCTACACCGCCGGGACCGACTATGAACTTTTCTATGAGGGCGAAAACCTGATTCTTGAAGTTCTGGACGGCGGCAGTATTCCCGCTGAAACGGGAGAACTGACAATCACGTTCGACGCGGTGGACCCCTCCAAAATCAACGAAAACGACATTATCGGCGGTTTCGATACCAGCACGAAGAAGTATTCCGGTCTTGAACTGATCGACAAGGTTTTTCCGAAATATGGCATCGTCCCCGACCTTATCGTTGCCCCCGGCTGGTCCGACAAGTCCAATGTCGCGGCGGTTATGACCGCAAAGGCGGATGCAATCAACACCGTGTTCACGGGTGCAAAAGCCCTGATCGACGCGGACACCAACACCGTTCGCCACTACGCGGACGTTCCCGCATGGAAGAAAGCACAGAACATGAACAGCAAGGCGGAAATTCTCTGCTGGCCTATGTTCGGGCTGGGCGACCGTGCGTTTCATGCGTCCGTCCACGCCGCGGGCCTGATGGGAAAGACCGATTCGGACAACGGCGGTTGCCCGGCGGAAAGCCCGTCGAACAAGTCCTTGCAGATCGACCGCGCTATGCTTGCGGACGGAACGACTGTGCTTCTCGATCTCGCGCAGGCAAACTACCTGAACAGTAACGGTATCGTTACGGCGCTGAACTTCATTGGAAGCTATGTGCTGTGGGGCGACGAAACCGCCTGTTTCCCCGCCGATACGGACGTGAAGAACTACTTCATTTCTGTTTCCCGTATGTTCGGTTGGGTTGCCCGTTCTGTCATTCTTACTTATTGGAGCAAGATCGACAAGAAAATGACGCGCCGCCTTATCGACAGCATCGTTGATTCCGTAAACATTTGGCTGAACGGCCTTGTTTCGGAAGAAAAGCTGTTGGGCGCACGCGTGGAGTTTCTGGACGAAGAGAACAGCACGACCGCGCTTATGGCGGGCAAGGCTGTTTTCCATATCTACATGACCCCCGCAAGCCCTATGAGGGAATGCGAATTCGTCCTTGAATACGACGCGGACTATGTGACCGCGGCGCTGTCGGCGTAAGGAGGTAAAGAACAATGAAAATCGAAAACGGCGTAACCAACTTTGCCGTATATGAGGACGCGACCGAATATTACGGCATGGCAGAAGTCACACTCCCCGAAATCACGCAGATTTCGGAAGAGGTCAAGGGCGCGGGCATCGCAGGTACGTTCGACGGAACGTTTGTCGGACACCTTGAAGCTATGTCCCTGACCCTGAATTTCCGTTCCGTTACTACGGACGCTATCAAGCTGGCAGAGCCGCGCAAACACCAGCTTGATTTGCGGGCGGCACAGCAGTCTTGGGATAACAGCACGGGGCGCTATGTCCAGCAGGCCGTGAAACACGTCCTTGTCGTAAATCCCAAAAAGTTTGCCCCCGGCAAGCTGGCCCCGGCATCTTCCGCGGAAGCGTCCGGCGAATATCCCGTGACCTACTACGCAACGTACATCGACGGTAAAAAGGTTCTGGAAATCGACATTCTGAACTTTATCTACTACGTCAACGGCGTTGATTACCTCGAAGACGTGCGAAAGGCACTTGGCAAGTAAAACCCGGCGGGGCTTCCCGCTGGGTTTTATTATGCCCTTTCCTGTATCTGAAAATATGAATTTCTAAATCGGAGGAATTGACAATGAGTGAGAACATCAAGAATGCCGCCGCAGAGAGCGCACAGAACGCCGCAGGCGCGGCGGAAGCTGTCACCCATGATATGACCGCGGAAGCCGTAAACGAACCCGTACAGGCTGACGCAGGCGTTTATACGCACAGGTTCAAGAAGCCTTTCGAGTACGCAGGCGAAACCTATACGACCCTGACGTTCGATTTCGAGAAAATGACGGGCCGCGACATGGTTTCTATCGAAACCGAAATGCAGATGAACAATGAATACTGCCTTGCGCCGGAAGTGTCCCGGAGTTTTCAGGCGAAAATGGCGGCAAAGGCCGCGGGCATTGGTAGCGACGTTCTCGACGCTATGCCTATCAAGGACTTTAACCGCATCACCAACGCGGCAAGAAGTTTTTTAATCGACACGGGCTATTAAAAAGCCCGGCGAAGTGGTGGCGGCGGGAGTGCTTCAAGCTGGCGCAGGCAACGTATACGCCCGTCCCGTTCTGGCTTGATATGAACATGACGGAAATTACGGCGTGGATTGAGGACATAAACGCCGCCGCGAAACAGAAATAGACGAAAAGGGGTGGTGAATTTGGCTGGACGAAAAGAATATGAACTGCTTTTCAAACTGCAAGCGGCTTTGGGCGGCAACTTCAACACGGTTTTTCAAAGCGCGTTGAACACCACAAAGCAGATGCAGAACAGCCTAACGAAGCTAAATTCCATCACCGGGAAAATCGACGCTTACAAAAAGCAGGAAGCCGCCCTTGAATCGAACCGTCAAAAGCTGGAACACCTGACCGCAGAGCATGACAAACTCCAACGGGAAATGAGCGAAACCGCCGCCCCGTCGGAAGAACTGCGGCAGAAGATGGCGAAGAATGAAAAGCAGATTGCCGCGACAACTGCGAAAATCGAAGCGCAGGAACAGCGGTTGCAGACGCTTGGTTCTGAACTGTCCGACGCAGGCGTGAACACGGCAAATTTGAGCGCGGAGAATGAACGGCTTGCAAAGACCTATGACAAGGTAAAGAAAAGTCAAGAGGAATTGGCAAAGGTAAGCGCCGCCCTTGAACAGAACAACGCGGCAATCTCCCAAACGAAGACCCAACTTGCGGGAACGCTTGGAACCCTTGCCGCGCTGGGCGGCGCTATCTATGCCGGACCCGTGAAAAAGGCTGCTGAATTTGAAGCCCAAATGTCAACCGTCAAGGCCATTTCCAACGCATCGGCGGACAACATGAAGCGGCTTTCAGAGGAAGCGAAGCACATGGGCGCGACAACGAAGTTCACCGCAGTTGAAGCCGGAAAAGCCCTTGAATATATGGCTATGGCAGGTTGGAAGACCGACCAAATGTTGGGCGGCTTGCCCGGCATTATGAACCTTGCCGCCGCGTCCGGCGAAGACTTGGGGCAGGTTTCCGACATTGTAACGGACGCACTGACAGCGTTCAATATGACGGCGGACCAGTCCGGGCGCTTTGCAGACGTACTCGCGCAGGCATCTTCCAATGCGAACACCAACGTTTCCATGATGGGCGCGACGTTCCAGAAAGTAGCGCCCGTGGCGGGCGCGTTGGGCTACTCTGTGGAAGATATGTCACTTGGAATCGGCTTGATGGCGAATGCGTCCATCAAGGCAGAAGTCGCAGGCACAAGCCTAAAGACGGCCCTTGCTAACATGGCAAAGCCAACAAAGCAAATGCAAGCCTACATGGACAAGTACGGAATCAGCCTGACGAATGCGGACGGAAGCATGAAGACGTTCCGCGAGGTCATCGACAATCTGCGGTCCAGTTTGGGCGGGCTTTCCGAATCCGAACAGGTGGCGGCGGCTACCGCCATTTTCGGCAAAGAGTCTTTCGCAGGTATGCTTGCTATCGTAAACGCAAGTGACGCTGATTTCAAGAAACTGTCCGATTCGGTCAACAACGCCGCAGGCGCGGCGGAGCGCATGGCACAAATCAAGCTGGACAATTTCGAGGGTAAAGTTACCCTGCTGAAATCCGCATTCGAGGGCCTGCAAATCGCGCTGGGCGACGCGCTGTTACCGACATTCACGCAGGGAGCAGAGAAAGCCGCCGAACTGATTTCCAAACTGACGGAATTTATCAACGCAAACCCGGAACTTGTGCGGACCATCGTAAAGGTGACGGCGGGGCTGTTGGCATTCAAGGCCGCGGCCCTGACTGCAAAGTTGGGCTTTCTTGAACTAAAAGGCGGCGTGCTGACCATTCAAAAGGTCATGGCGCTTTTCAAGGGAAAGACAGCACTTGCGGGCGTGGAAGCCGTCGGGTTCGCAGGAAAGGTCAAGGGCGTTGCAAAGAGCGTGACCGGGTATTTCGGCGGCATTGGGTCCGCGGCGGGCGGTGTAGGCCGCGCGTTCGGGCAAATGTTCAGCGGAACAAAAATCGGCGGCGCGTTCTCCAAAATCGGCGGCGCGGCGGGCGGCGTATTCTCGAAGCTGTTTTCGGGAATGGGCGGCGTTGCGACGCGGGCATTCACAGGCGTTGCCGGGACAATCACCAACATATTAGGCAAGGCCGGGACCGCTGTTGCGGCGGGTCCGCTGGGTAAAATCGGTTCCGTTATCGGAAAGGGTTTCGGGAAAATAGGAACCCTGATTGCCCCGCTTCAAAAGCTGGGCGGCGCTATCTTGGGGCCGTTCAGCGGCATTCTTGGCAAGGTGCTTCCCGTGGTGGGCGTTATTTCACTGATCGTTGCCGCGGTCCAAATCCTACGGGACAATCTGGACAAGGTGCGCGAAGTCGTAGGCCGGGCGTTCGGTGACGCTGGACTTGTCATTTTCGACAAGGTGGTTGCGGCAATAACCAACATCGGCGATACGATACGCAACGTCTTCACGGACGGCAATTTGGGCGGCGCACGGCAATTTCTGATAAACCTGTTCGGAGAGGAAGCAACGGGCGTTATCGACGGGGCCATTACGATTTTACAAACCGTCTGGAATATCCTTTCCGGGTTCATCGAGTTTGTGAACACCTATGTTCGCCCGATTGTGGAGCAAATCTTTTCTTTCATCGTCGGGACCGTGCTTCCGCAGATCGCGCAGGCGTTCGCAGAGTGGGCACCGACTATCGCTTCTATCCTGCAAGGACTTGCGGAAGTAGTTTCCACCATTGCAACGGCAATCATGGCAGTTATTCAATTCCTTATGCCGACGATACAAAGCATCATCGGCGTTGCACTTGAAACCATCAAGGGCGTTGTATCTGGTGCGCTGACCGCGATAAAGGGCCTTGTAGACGTTTTCGCAGGCATCTTCACGGGAGATTGGACCCGTGTTTGGGAGGGCGTGAAAAGCATATTCAGCGGCGTTTGGAATTCTCTAAAGAGCATTGCAAGCGGCGTACTGAACGGCATTATCAGCCTTGTAAACGGCGTGATTTCCGGCTTGAACAAGCTGAAAATCCCTGATTGGGTCCCCGGCATCGGCGGAAAGGGCATCAACATTCCGTTGATACCGCGGTTTGCAACAGGTACAGACAGCACGCCGGACACGTTCATAGCTGGTGAGCAGGGTGCAGAACTTATCACCAACGCAAAGAACCGAAGCGTATTCACCGCGGCGCAGACGGGAAGCATCTTCCGCAATCTTGCGGACACGGTAAGCGCTATTCGCACCGCAGGGGCCACGCCGTATCAACTGGCCTATGCGGGAGCGCCCAGCGTTGCCGCACCGACCCTGAACGCAGGCGACGGCAGAACGTCCGTCGTCATTCACAGCGCACCCGTGTTCCACGTCGGAAACGACGCGCAGGCACAGGACATTGAAGAAATGCTACGCCGCCACGACGAAGAGTTGTTGGACGAAATCGACGAGCGGGAGCGGCAAAGACAGGACGACGAAAGGCGGCGGAACTATGACTAAATACACCACAATAGCCGGGGATATGTGGGACGGCATCGCCTATAAGACATTGGGCGACGAAGCCTACACAGACCGGCTTATGAAGTTGAACCCGCAGTACCGCCGCACTTTCGTTTTTCCTGCCGGAATCACACTGACAGTTCCAGAGCCGGAAACGCGGGTTTCCTCTGACCTACCGCCGTGGAAGCGAGGGACTGCCGAATGAATGCACGAAGAACCGCTGTCCGCCTGACCTTTGCGGGGGTGGACATTTCGACCGACATAAACAAGCATCTTCTTTCGCTGACCTACACGGACAACGAAGAGGATAAAACGGACGACCTGCAACTATCGCTTGATGACCGCGAGGGCGTGTGGCTGGGAAACTGGCTGAACACACCCGGCGCGTCAAAGGGCGTGGAAATCTCCGCCGTCATCGTTCAAAAGAATTGGGAATCCAACGGGAAAGACCGTGTGCTTGACTGTGGCGTTTTTGAAATCGACACCGTGGACGGGAGCGGCCCGCCCGCAAAAGCGACCATCAAGGCCGGGTCCATTCCCTACAAGTCCACCGTGCGGACGCAGAAGAAAACGAAAGCATGGGAGAACTACACGCTTTCCAGCATCGCAAAGGAAATTGCGGGCAAAAACGGGCTTACCTGTATGTTTGAATCCGCGTTCGACCCTCTGTATACCCGGAAAGAGCAGATACAGGAATCGGACATCACCTTTCTGCAACGGCTTTGCAAGGCCGCGGGAATCAGCCTGAAAGTTACCGCAAAAATCATCGTTCTTTTCGACGCGGCGGCTTATGAGCAGAAAGACGCGGTGCGCGTCATCAAGCGCGGGACGGCGGACGTTAGTTCGTGGTCCTTTTCAACCAGCTTGCACGACGCGTCATATAGCAAGTGCCACGTTTCCTATACCGACCCAACGACGGGAAAGACCATCGAATACACCTACACCCCGCGAAACGCGGATAAGGACGGTCAAGTTCTGGAAGTGAACGAAAAGGTTTCCAACAGAGAGGAAGCCCGGCAACTGGCAATGAAGCGCCTGCGGCAGAAGAACAAGGGCGAATTCAAGGCATCGTTCAAACTGACCGGGGACGCGCGGCTTGTGGCTGGCATCACGGTTCAGGTATCGGGCTACGGCGCGTTCGACGGGAAATACATCATCGAAACGGCGACGCATTCCGTGTCAAAGAGCGGCTATAAAACCGATTTGACGCTACGCCGGGTATTGGAGGGGTATTGATGGCCGATCTATCAGTTTTGAAAAATATCGTGAGGACGGGCCGGGTTTCATCGGTCAACGCCGGGAACCGCACCGCCCGCGTCACGTTCGAGGACAAGGGGCAATCGCCGCTTGTGTCGGGAGAACTAAAGGTCATCAAGAACCCGCCGTTCATTCCGGCAAAGGGAGCGGCACAGAGGACGGAAAGCGAAAGCGGCGGAAGCGGTGAAGCCGCCTTTGCCGCCCATTCGCACGCCGTCAAAATAGCCCCGTGGTTGCCGTCGCCGGGCGACTATGTTTTATGCCTGTATATCCCGACGGACGACGGCGACGGGTTCGTGATTGGAGGGATATAAACAATGGCGCTTATCGGGAATTGGGGTGACTTCACGTTCTACGTTTCCGCAGATCAAATCAAGACGTTCGACAGTCTGAAATGGGACAGCGCGGCGAAGTATTCCACCCACGACAGACACTTACGGGAACCCCTGTTAGAGTACACCGGGACGGACGTTGAAACGATAACGTTCACCATGTTCTTTTCCGTGTTCTTGGAGGTAAACCCTATCAAAGAAATTGCAAGCCTGCTTCAAGCTATGCGGCGGGGCGAAGTGAACCGACTTGTCATCGGGCCGAAAGCCTACGGCACGAACAAATGGGTCATTACGAAGCTGTCAAATTCCTTGAAGCGGTTCGACCGATGGGGCAACCTGCTTGTCGCGTCGGTGAATGTTACGATGCAGTCTTACGCAGTCAGATAAGGAGGGCGGGAAATGGCATATATCGTGAAAGCCTTTACGCCCGGCAAACTCAACCTTGCGCCGGAAACGCTGGAAGAGGAAGTTTTGCAGAACGTCGCTATCATCGTGTCAACGCCGAAATTCTCTGTCCCACTCGATAGGGGGCTTGGGTTGGCGCAACGGTTCATCGACAAGCCGATACAGGTTGCACAATCTATCTTGATTTCGGAGGTTCTGGACGCGGTAGAAGAGTATGAACCGCGGGCAGAGGTAACAAACGTCACGTTTGAAGCGGGCGAAACGCCGGGCCTGCTGGTCCCCGTATTGGAGGTGAATATCGTTGACAACGAAGAGTAGAACATACCCCGACATTTCCTACGTCGAAACCGACACGGAAACCATCGTGAACACGCTGATACAGGGGTACGAAAAAATCGCCGGGCGCACGCTGTACCCGGCGGACCCGGCACGACTGTTCATTCTGTGGGTTGCCGATATTATCGTTCAAGAGCGGGTGAACATCGACTTTTCCGCGAAACAGAATATCCCGCGGTATGCAGAGGGCGAATATCTGGATTCCCTCGCGGAACTGTTCAAGGGCGCGGAGCGGTTGGAGCCTGAAAAGGCCCGAACGACCCTGCAATATACGCTTTCTATCCCGCTGGAAGTGGCAACGACCATTCCGGCAGGCACGCGGGCCACGCCTGACGGTGAAATCGTGTTCGCTACGCTGGAGGACCTGACAATTCCTGCGGGACAGCGGACCGGGAGCGTGGAAGCGGAGTGCCAAATAGAGGGCGAAAACGGAAACGGATTTATCCCCGGACAAATCAACCAGCCGATAGACGTTTTCCCTTACTACGAAAGCGTCGAGAACATAACGGAGAGCGCAGGGGGAGCAGACAGGGAAAGCGACGCGGCATTCTATGAGCGTATGCGTGAGAGTGTGGAAACCTATTCTACGGCGGGACCGCTGGGCGGGTATGAGTATTTCGCAAAATCCGCGTCGGCGCTGATCGCAGACGTGAAAGCAACGTCCCCAAAGCCGGGAGAAGTAGACGTGCGCGTTCTGCTGACAGGCGGCGAACTGCCGGGGGAAGAAATCTTGAAAGAGGTTTTGGACATTCTGAACGCCGACACGGTGCGCCCGCTGACGGACCATGTGACCGTCGCCGCGCCGCAGGCCGTTCCGTATAACATCAACGTGACCTACTACACGCAGGAGGGCGGCGCATTGAGCGCCGACACCATCGCGGCGGACGTTGCCGCGGCGGTGAAGTCTTTCCAGAAGTGGCAGGCCGAAAAGATGGGACGGGACGTGAACCCCTCCCAGCTTATCGCCTTGTTGATGCAAACGGGCGTGAAGCGTGTTGAAGTCCGTTCCCCTGTCTTTGCGACTGTGGCAGACAACGCAGTTGCACAAGTCGGCACGGTTTCCGTCGTGAACGGAGGTGCGGAACGTGAATAACGAAGACTTCTATTCGGCAGACTTCACGAATTCGCTTCCGCCTGCACTGAAAAACGACCCTGACATGATGGCGCTTGCACAGACCATTTCGGCACAGTTGCAGACGACCGCGGCGGAAGTCCGAAAGAACATCATTTACGCCCGTATCGACGAACTGGACGAAGCGACGTTGGACGTGCTGGCTTACGACCTGCACGTTGACTGGTACGACTATTCCTATCCTATCGAGGTAAAGCGCCGGACCATTCGGGACAGCATACAGGTCCACCGCAGATTGGGAACGAAGTATGCTGTTGAAAAGGCGTTGGGGGCTGTGTACCCCGGAACGAAAGTGGAAGAGTGGTTCGAGTACGGCGGCGACCCATATAAATTCCGCGTCGTCATCGGCGCAACGGAAGCGGGCATCACCGCAGACCGTCAAGCGGCGGTCCTCGACCGTGTGCGTTTTTATAAAAACCTGCGGTCACACCTTGAAGCAATCAGTTACCAAATCGAAAAGCGAACAGCGGTCAAGGTTGCCGCCGTCCACGCTATCGGGCAACGCGTCGAAGTCTACCCATACTTAGCGCGAAATATGGAATCGCACGGCGGGTTCTACTGCGGCGGCTATACGCAGTACGGGCGGAAACTTGCAGTATTCCCAAATAAATAACGAACGGAGGGTGAAGAAATGGAAGATAAAACGTATGGAACCCTTGTGACCGACTGCGGAATACAACTGATTGCGGCGGCGGTCATGGAGGGAAAGAAAATCAATATTACGGACCTTGCTGTGGGTGACGGCGGCGGAAGCTACTACAAGCCGAATTCTACCATGACCGCATTAAAGGGCGAAAAGTGGCGCGGAAAAGTAAACCGCGTAGAGATCAACGAGAAATCCCCAAACATGATTGACGTAGTAGCGGTGATTCCGTCCGATGTTGGCGGGTGGACAATCCGCGAAATGGGCGTTCTGGACGAAACAGAAACCCTTATCGCGGTTTGCAATACCCCTGACACGGAAAAAGTCATCATTTCAAGCGGAGCGGCGGGCGAAATCGAATTGACGATGCACATTGAGATTTCCAACGCGGACGCTATCTCTTTTATCATCGACCCGAACGTAGTAACGGCAACAAAAAAAGACATTGAAGACCACGACGCATCGAAGACGGCACACGCCGCAGAGTTTGAGAAAAAAGCAGACGTTACCGACCTAAACGCACACGCGAATAATACGGATATTCATGTAAACCCGTCTACGATGGGAAATTACGACACGGCAATTTCGGGGCTGATCGAACACAAGGAAGATACGAAAATTCATGTGACGGCGGAAGAAAAAGCATCGTGGACGGAGGGTGCAGAGCAGGCGGCGGCGGACGCGAACAGAGTAACTGAAGCGCTTAACGCCATTGCAGGAATTGAAAGCCGCGTTTCTCGCGTGGAAGACGGCCTGTTCAACAACATCACCGGGAACCCGTTTCTTGCGTCCTTTGATTCCCTCGACGGCATCACGCTTGTTAAGGGTATCTGGAACGAAGAAAGAAAGCGCATCGAATGTTGACGGAATATGCCTGCCTGCGGCGGGAACTGTCCTGCATCGTCGGAAACCTGTTCGTCGAACTGGAACCACCCTGCGACCATTGCGCCGCCGGGGACAGCCTGACGATATGCGGAACGACATACGCCGGGACACGGGCAACGCTGACCGTCACCGAATACGGATTTACCTTTGACGGACCGCCGGAGGAAGTCGAACAAATCCGGGAAAGGCGGTGTCTAAAATAGACCAGCGACAAACCGAACAAAAGCCCGCACAAGAATTTGCAATCATCACGAAAGCGAAAGATTTAGTCAAGCACACGTTTATGATGACAAGCGAACGGAGATTTCCGAAGAAGTACCGATTCACCATCGTAAACCGCTTGCACGATTTGACGCTTGACATTTTCCAGCACATACAGGAAGCGAACGAACTTGACCTTACAGACCCGCAGGAATACCGCGAACGGCGCTACGAACAGAAAAAGGCGCTGACAGAGTGCAAGACGGTTCTTTTCCTGATCGAACTTTCCTTTGAAAAGGAACTTATCTCTTCCGAACAATGCGCGGAATGGACCCGACACGTTATGAACGTGAAGAACATGACGGCAAAGTGGAGGAAGCAGGATAGAGAGCGGTTCGCCGCACTACAACAGAATAGAGGAATCACGCCGCGGCGGTAACGCCCGGCGTTTTTCTTGGGGTGCGGCTTGTAGCGTCCAACTCTTACAACGTCCGCAACGTCAATTCCTCTGGCGCGATGAACTGGAACAACGCTTACAACGGCAACAACGGCGTTCGCCCGCTTTGGTGGAAACCGCGATTGAGTAGGCCGAAAGGCTGAAAACAGAGGACCACTATCAAAGGAAGCCGCATCCCTCCGCCGCGGTGACAGCACGACGGTAAATACAAGATTGGTGAAGCAAGGTCCACGGAAACCAGCTTCCGCCCGCCGCGGACGCGCGGCGCGGTCCGATGATGACGCGTTGCGTGCGGCGGGAGCCGCAGACGCGCAAGGCCGATTCTATACACGGCAAGGAGTTTTTTATATGCAAGGCGCAGAATTCGAGCAGGTATATGATTTCGGGAACCTATACGCGGGGTTCCTGAAAGCACGCAGGGGCAAGCGACACAAACCCAGCGTTGCAAAATTTGAAGCAAATCTTCTTGAAGCCCTATGCCTACTTTCGGAAATGCTGAAAACCAAAACATACCGACCGTCAGATTATTTCGTTTTCAAGGTCTATGAACCGAAAGAACGAATCGTTATGACGAACGCATTCAAAGACAAGGTGGTTCAACATTCCCTATGCGACAACATACTTGAACCCGCGTTTTCAAAAGCCTTTATCCGGGACAACTACGCATCGCAGAGCGGGCGCGGAACACATGACGGGTTATACCGCCTTGAAGAATTCATGCGGTCCTACTACTTCACACGCAAGGCGAACGCCGAGCGGGAGCGGCGGGCCGCGGGATTGCCGCCGCCCGGCCCGGAGGAAGTGCGGCACTATTCGGACGGCTGGGTTTTGAAATGCGACATATCGAAGTATTTCTATTCAATCCAGCATGAACCGTTAAAGCAGATGACGCGGAAGTACATCAAAGACCCGGATATTCTGTGGTTAGTTGACCTTATCGTTGACAGCACGGAAAATCCGGGAATTCCTATCGGCAACCAGACTTCACAATGGTTCGCCGTCATGTATCTTTCGGGCATGGACCATTTCATAAAAGAAAAGCTGGGTATTCGCTATTATGGTCGGTACATGGACGATTTCTATTTGATACATGAGGACAAGGCATATTTGCAATACTGCCGGGGCGAGATCGAACAATACGTTGCCCGGCTGGGCCTGCGGATGAACAAGAAAACAAATATTTTCCCGTTGCGGAACGGTATTGATTTCTTGGGCTTCCACACCTACTTGACCGAATCGGGCAAAATCATTCGCAAAGTCCGGCGGTCAAGCAAATGTAACGCACAACGCAAATTGAAGAAACAGCGCGGTCTACTGGACCGGGAGAAAATCAGCCTTTCAGACATTGAACAGTCATACGGAAGTTGGCGGAGCCACGCCGCAAAGGGAAACTGCTATCACCTGATACAGAAAACCGACAGTCTGTTTCAAAATCTATTCAAGGAGAGTGAAAAACAATGGCCCAAAGTTTGAATGCGCTTGCCGTCGGTGCGCTTGTCAAAGATACAGGCACGCTTTACAACGGTAAGCCGATCATTTGGAAAATCGCCGACAAGGGACACGCGGGCTACCCGTCCGGCGCTGTGACCCTGATTACGGAGCGCATTATTTCGCTGAAATGCTTTGACGCTATCGAATCCGGCAACAGTGACGGCAACCGCCGCAGTTACGGCAATAACCGTTGGACCCTTTCTAACGTGCGGCAATGGCTGAACAGTCAGGCCGCCGCCGGGAAGTGGTACAGCGCCCAGCATGGCGCAGACGCGGCCCCGACGAATGCGAACGTATGGAGCAACTATAACGAATACGACGCGGAAGCAGGCTTCCTTGCGGGCTTCTCCGCGAACTTTGTTGCGGCCCTGCTTTCGACGACCCACACCGTCGGCAAGGCGACCGTAGACGGCGGCGGTACGGAGAGTTGCACCGACAAAATTTTCCTTGCGACCTGTACGGAAGTCGGCTTGTCCGGCGACGTGACCGCAGGAAGCAAGCTGGCATTGTTCAGCAACGACAGTTCCCGTCTTGCCTACCCCACGGCGGAAGCCGTGAGCAAGAGCGAGTACACGAACAGCAGTTTGAACGCAAGTTCGCCGTGGTGGTGGTGGCTTGCCGACGCTTACGCGTCCAGCTCTTGCCGCGTCCGCATCGTCTATTCCTCTGGCGCGATGGGCTGGTACAACGCTTACCGCGGCGACCGCGGCGTTCGCCCGCTTTGTAATTTGTCCTCTGGAATCTTGGTATCTGATAGCCCGGATTCCGACGGAGCATACACGATCATTTGGAACCGCGCCCCCTCGAAGCCCTCTTCCATCACGGTTCCGTCCAGCGTTCGCGGCGGCGAAAGCCTGTCTATCAGTTGGGGGGCTTCCACGGACGAAGACGGCAATCTTTCCGGCTATATCCTCGAACGGCAGGTCAACGGCGGCGCATGGGCGCAGGTATACAAGGGCATCAACCGCAGTTACACCGACGCAATCACGTTCGGCTGGACCTCTATTACGTACCGCGTCAAGGCGTATGACAGCGCGGGCGCGGAAAGCGCCTACAACACCAGCGCGACGCGGACGGTGGTAAACAACCATGCGCCCGTTATCAGCGGCACAGATTCCAACTTGGGAGCGAAGACCGCCGCGTTCGCGCAGAGTTACAGCGTAACGGACGAAGACAGCGGGCAGACCTTGACCGTGACGGAGTACATCGACGGCACGCAGAAGCGCTCCTACACCGCGACAAGCGGACAGAACTATTCGTTCAACATCACCGCCGCAGAGTGGGTGAAGCTGTTGAACGGGTCCCATACGCTGAAAATCGTTGCGGCGGACAACTACGGCGGAAGCGCGACCCGGACGTATACGTTCACGAAGAACGAAACGGAAATCGAACTTACGCTTGCTACCCCGCTTACTGCCGATGATATGGTGACAAAGGGTATCATGTCTGTCGTGCGTCAAATTCCAGCAGGTGCAAAATTCACCGTGGAAGTCTGCAACAACGGCAACGACGCTTCCCCGACGTGGGAGGACGTGACGCAGAACGTCGTAAGCGGAAGTAAGTTCTTCCTTTCCAACACCACCAAAACGGCGAGCGCTTGGGGCTACAATTTCCGCATCAAGGTAAAGCGCGGAACGGCAACGGGCGATTGCTTCATTACGTCTGCGGGAGGTAACTTTGAATGAGCATTCAGCACAGAGAAGACAGCATTCGTGATATGAAGTTGGAGCGGCTGGGCGTGACCCCGCCGCAGGACTGGAACGACGTTGAGCAGGTCCGCACGGCGAAGAAAGCCGAAATCGGCCTTGCGTGTTCCGCGGCTATCTATGCCGGAATCGACGTGGGCGGCGCACATTACAGTCTGACCGAACACGACCAAACCGAACTTATGGCGCAGTTCCAGACGGTCAAGGAGGGTGCAAAGGAAGTTCCGTACCACGCCGACGGCGAACTTTGCCGTATGTATACCGCGGAGGAATTCACCGCGCTTACACAGGCCGCGACCGCCCACGTCTTCTATCACCGCACTTACTGCAACCACCTGAACGCGTGGATTAAACGGGCCGGGCTTGATGAAATCCCGGCTATCGTGTACGGCGCGGACCTGCCCGCTGACCTTGCGGCAAGCATGGCGGCGCTGATCGAGAAAGCAGGTGGCGACGCGTGAAACGTATCTTGACGATTTGGGCCACGCTGGGCGCGGCTTACGTCGTATTTGAAACGCTTTTCCGCGGGTACTCGCACCCGTCTATGTTCGTTGTAGGCGGGCTGTGCGGGGTTCTGGTTGGCACTATCAATCAGGCCCCGCGCTTTTATCGCGCCCCGGTCATCGTGCAATCGGTCATCGGGGCCGTTATCGTGCTTGCGGTAGAGTTTATTTCCGGGTGTGTCCTGAACCTGTGGTTAGGGCTGGGCGTTTGGGATTACAGCAATCAGCCGGGAAACGTGCTGGGCCAAATCTGCCCGGCGTTCGGCCTGCTGTGGTTCTTCATTATGCCGCTTGCTATTTGGGCGGAGGACACAACGCGTTATTTGATTTGGGCGTATGACTGCGCGGTTTATCACTCGCAGGAAGCACCGCCCACAATCGCCCCGTATTCGCTGAAAAGCGTTTACGGGGACTTCATTTGCGGGAGGTAGCAGAATGACAATCAGAGAGATTGCAAGCGGCGGAGGAATTGCCTTTGTGGTTCTGACGCTGGTTCAAATCGCCCCCGTGAAGCTGAACCCGTGGACGTGGCTTGCGCGTGCCATTGGACGGGCAATCAACGGCGACGTTCTGCGGAAGCTGGACGAAACCCGGAAAATCCTTGACGACCATATCAAAACAGACGACGCGCGGAACGCCGATCTTCACCGTACAAAAATCCTGCAATTCAACAACGAACTGTTGCGGGACATTCCGCACACGCGCGAAGACTTCATCGAGATTTTGCACGAAATAGACCTTTACGAAAAATACTGCGACACACACCCGGAATATGAAAACAACCGTGCCACACACGCGGTTGCAAATATCAAGCGGGTGTATGACGAACGGTTGGTAAAGCACGATTTTCTATGAGAAAGGCGGCGCGGCATGATTTATCTTTTCAGCGTTGCCGCCGGGCTGGTTGGCGGGTTCGCCGCCGTCCTGCTGTTGAGCGGACGACGGCCCCGCCGACGAAAAGAGGGAAAGCAGAACCGCCGGAAGACAGAGTGTTCAAAGCTGGTTCTTTGGGCGGTCCTCTGTACCTATTTCGCCGGGTTCGGCGTGGGCGTGTGGGCCGTCGTCCTCGACGCTTCACAGCTTGGCGTTTTCCTTGCCTACGTTGGAACACCAACGGCAACGGTCATCGGCTTTTATTCGTGGAAAGCAAAGGCGGAAAACGTTGTGAAAATCAAAAAGGCGAACCCGGAGGAAACGGAGGGAATGCCCGTTGACCTGAACAACGTTCAGCCGTAACGGAGGAATACACATGACACAGGAACAAAAGAAATTCATCGAGCGGGTGGGCGCACTTGCCGCGGCGGATATGCAGAAAAGCGGGGTCCTCGCGTCCCTGACGATAGCACAAGCAATCCTTGAAAGCGGCTGGGGCAAATCCGGCTTGACGGTCAAGGGAAACGCCCTGTTCGGCATCAAGGCCGGGACAAGCTGGACCGGGGCCGTTTACAGCGGCAAAACGCAAGAGTGCTACGACGGCGTGACCTTTACGACCGTGACGGGCCTTTTCCGGGCCTATGGCAGTTGGGCGGAAAGCGTCACCGATCATTCCGACTTGCTTTCGTGCAATACCCGCTATAAAGCGGTCATCGGGGAGCGGGACTATAAAACCGCGTGCCGGGCAATCGCCGCGGCGGGCTATGCGACCGACCCGAAATATGCGGACAAGCTGGTTCAAATCATCGAAACATACGCCCTGACAGCCTACGATGAAACAGGAAGCGCCGCAAAGCCCGGCGGTTCAAATACCACGGCGGGGACCACAAGCCCCGCAGACGCGAAAGGAGCAGGCAAAATGAAAGCGTCTGAATTTATCAACAAATTGCAAAACATTGTGGACAACTATAAAACGCTGTACGTCATGGGCTGTTTTGGTGCGCCCCTGACAGGCGCGAACGTGTCCCGCTATTGCACAAATCACAGGTACAACAAGCAGGCCGCGCGAACGGCGATGATTCGGGCGGCGGCGGATAAGAACCCGCCCGTCTACGGGTTCGACTGCGTATGCCTTATCAAAGGCGTTCTTTGGGGTTGGAGCGGAAACGCCGCGAAGCCATACGGCGGCGCGGCCTATGCTTCCAACGGCATTCCCGATCTTGGGGCCGACACCATGATTACGAAGTGTTCCGGCGTGTCCGCTGATTTCAGCGGCATTGTTCCGGGTGAAGCTGTCTGGTTGCCCGGTCATATCGGCGTATACATCGGCGGTGGAAAGGTCATCGAATGTTCGCCCGCTTTCAAGAACTGCGTGCAGGTGACGGCGTGCCTGAACATTGGCGCTATTTCCGGCGTGAACGGGCGCAAGTGGACGAAGCACGGGAAGTTGCCGTATATCACCTACGACACCGCAGGCGGCGCACAGGACGGCGCAGGAAGCACGACAAAGCCCAGCGGCACAACTACCACCCCGGCGACGCTTGCGTTCGCTGTGGGCGACGTGGTGCGCTTTACGGGCAACACCCATTACACCAACGCGGCGGCGGCAAGCGGCGCGGCCTGCAAGCCGGGAACGGCAAAGGTAACGGCGCTTGCAAAGGGCGCAAAGCACCCCTACCACCTTATCAAACAGCCCGGCGGCGGTTCTACCGTTTACGGCTGGGTCAATGCGGCGGACGTGCAGGCCGTCGGGAGCGGTACGACCGCGCCGAAAATGCGCGTCGGTGCAAAGGTGAAGTATTCCGGCCCGCTGTACCGTGACAGCAACGGCGGCGGACAGGGCAAGACCGTAAACGGAACGTACACGGTGAAGTATTACTATCCGGGCCGCAAGTGCGGCGTACACATCGACGGCTTGGGCTGGGTCCATGAATCCGGCTGTACCGTCATTGGTTGACAGATCGAAAGGAGAAACAGAAATGAACGTTCTTACATTCCTTGCGAAGAATTGGGACAGCGTGCTTGTCGTCGTCGCTTTCCTCGCGGTGGTTGTCGTGCTTATCAAGCGCGGCGAAACAAAGATTTTGAAGCAAATCCTTTTCAACCTTGTAACGCAGGCCGAAAAGCAGTTCGGAAGCGGTACGGGTTCCCTGAAATATGCCGCCGTCGCGGACTGGATTTATCAGCGAATCCCGGCGGTGCTGAAACTGCTTTTCACGTCCAGCGATATTGAAAAAATGATCGAAGCCGCTTTGGAGGAAGCGAAGAAAGCATGGGGCGCGAATGAGAATTTGAAAGGCTACATCGACACCCCATCCGTGGAAAGCCTGCTTGTCGGCATCGAAGAACAGGCCGTCCAGACCGAACCCGCAGAAAACTAAACACGTCCGATTCGGACAAAAACGAAAGCCCGTCGGGGGTCATTCCCCGGCGGGCTTTTTTTCGCGCTTTTCGATAAAATATTGTTGTGAAGTTTCATTCCAGCCCGCGGTTCCGATTATTCGCGGTTCGGCGGTTTGGGTCCCGTCAAGACGCTTGCGAATGGCGTTCTTTGCGTCCGACAATGCCCTATAAATGGGAATGCCGTCCACTTTCCCGGAACAACTTTCGGATTCCAGAAACCAGCCGGATTCAAAAGGAAGAATCCATTCGCCCCGATATATGTAGCAATCAACAATCTTTTTCATAAACAACCAACACATTCTACCACAGGACGGGCGGCGGCTTGCGCCGCCCGCCTTTATCTTATGCGCTGACCGTGGACACGTCAAGCCGGAACGCGAGGTCAAGGACCTTTGCGCGGGTTGCGGCGTTGTGCTGAACGGCCTTTTCCAACGTGGCCCGGACCCCAGCGGGAGCAAGGGACAGACCGTAGGCAATCAAGCTATCTTCCGACGCTTTCAGGACGGAACGGGCGGCGTTCAGTTCTTCTTCAAGCCCGGCGGAAACAATCAGCGCGGCGCATTCGTCGTTCGCCTTTTCAAAGGCCGCGTCATCCTCCATGCAGTAAAGGAATTCGGGAACGGAGCCGTCGGGATTGACAATGCCTTTGTCGGCAATGAACTTCTTTTCGATGGCTTCTTGCTGGGATTCGACTTCCTGCACGCGGGCTTTGGCGACCATATAGGCCCGCTGGAACTTGTTTGCAGTTCTTTTCATGTTCATTCCCCTTTCTTGCGGCGGTAATGGACCGCGGCGGCGATAATCAGTTTCACAACGGCAACAGCGATCAGGAAGATTCCGAGTTTTTCAAGCATGGTTGACAGTTCAGAAGAAAAAGTGTATTCTATGGGTGGGCGGTGAACCCGCCCATAGAATACGGGGTTTCGGCTTACGTCAGCTTATCAATTATCAGTAACGCAAGCCCTACCAGAAAGTCCACGATTGCGGTTATTACGATGGTCCGAACATCGACCCGCGATTTCGTGGGCTTTTTCTTTTTCTTCTTCACCTTGTCACCCCCTTTCTTTATGCTCTTATTATATACTAACGTTAGTATAAAGTCAATAGAGAAAATGCGAAAAAGCAGAAAAATTTTGCGCCGTTGCGGTAGATACAGCGGCGCGAAAAGCGGAGCGGCGGAAACCGCCGCCCCGGTAAAGCGTCAGGCGACGAACACACCCAACGGAGAACCGCCGGGAGAGCGCCACCCGCGGCGGTGAATGTCGGACAGGCGGACACGTTCAGGAGCCTTTGCGCCGTCATACAGGACCATAGCGAAAACGCCGCCGTGAAAGAAACGGGCATCAGGCAGACTAACAAAGCCGATGACGGTTCCACCCTGCGGAGGATAGCAAGCGCCGCAAATGCGTTCGACGCGCTGGCCCACCATAACAACAACGGTGTTCACGTCGGCGGGCTGGGCGATTTCAACGCCGCAGGACGTTTCGGCGGCGGATTCCTCGACGCTGGGTTCCTCTTCCGGCTGAACCTCGTTTTCAGCGCGGAAGACCGGGGCCATAGAATAACGTTCGGGAATGATATATTCGCCGTGTTCATCGGAGAACAGCTTTGCACGGCGGGCCTTGCCGTTACGCTCGAACGTCACCGTCTTTTCGGTGCGCTTGATAATCTTGATGGTGAAAATGCAATCGTGATTGCAGGCGCTACGGTCAAAATATTCCTTGCCGATCTCGAACTTTTTCATATTGATTACCCCCATATATAAAAACCAGAAGTCGAAGTGTTGTTGTATGCCGTGTCGGTTCCCTTTTCGTGTCAGCCCGTAAGGTTGGCTGTTGTCGAACTCTACGCCCCGACAACCGGGCGGCTTTGGTTTCCCTTTCTGATTATGATTATATACTAACGTTAGTATAAATACAAGTTGGAATGATGCACAAATATACTAACGATAGATTGTACGTTTTTATACTTGCGTTAGTATAAACAGCGTGATAAAATGGACAAGTAAAGGAGTGGTGACAATGGCAAGCAAATATGGAAACCCACGCGGGCAAGCCGCGACAGACGCGAAGCGGAAATACAACAGCAAAAACTATGACAGGATTTACCCGTATGTAAAGAAAGGCAAAAAGTCTGTATATCAGAGAGCGGCAAAGGCAAGCGGGTTTGACAGCATAAACGATATGATCGAATCGCTGATGGACGAACGGGCGGCGGCGGTGTTGGGACTGTCGCCGGAGCAGTTCGCGGCAGAGGTTCAGGCCGCGGCAGACGCGGAGCAGGAAAAGGCATAAAGAAAGCGGCGGGCGTTGCGCCCGTCGCTTTTGCTTTCCTGCTGTTCAGAACTGTTCGTATGTATAGCCGCCGTTTTCGTCCAGCGTGATAGCGCCGTAATCTTCAAGAATAGAACCGTCGGTATCTTGCTTCCCGTATGTACCGACATAGTACATAGAACCGGGGAAACAAATACCCGTGCCGTCATCACAAAGAATTGCAACCCAGTTGTAGCCGCTGTCCTTGACGACGGTTTCAACGAATTCTTTGTAGTTTTCTTCCGTAATGGCTTGAAGCTGTGCTTTCGTAATGCGGATATAGGCGTATTCACCGATTTTATCGCCGGAACCCGTTTTCACGTCCTTTACGGTCAAGTCATAGTCCATCAAGACATTGTGCTTGTGATATTCGGGGTACAGCATATCACGCCCGGAATAGACGGCTTCAACCGCACCGTCAGAAAGTGCAACGTCGAGGGATGAACCGCCGTAATAGACGGTATACGCGCCCTTGCTTTCGGAAATGCTTGTAATCTTCCCATCAAGGCCGCAGGAAGTCAGAATGATAAAGACTTCATCGGCCTGTTCGGGAGTGATTTTCATATCCGCCCGAATGGTGTTCATGGCATCGGGGTAAAAATCATACTGCGCCGTCAGTTCCTCCGATTTGGGCGTGTCCAGATCGACAAGAGCGCCGCCGCAGGCGGAGAGGGACACGGCAAGCGTCGCCGCAAGGACAAGAGATAGAACCTTTTTCATGTGGAATCCTCCGTTCTGCCGCCCAGCGTCCGGGCGGCTTGCGTTATTTTCAAAGGCCGGACCATTGCTTTTTCTGGATTCTGACCTTTAACACAATTATCAACGCTTATTGTGTTAAAGTCAAGAAAAATGCAGACCTTTAACACAAAAGGAGGAATCGGCGGTTGAAAATATACGACTACAAGGGGCGAAAGAACCTTTGCGGAAATCGCGTCAAAGAAGCACGCGCCCGGTTGAATATCACGCAAACAGACCTTGCGGCGCGTCTACAAGTTGCAGGAATTACAATGGAGCGGGACAGCGTGAGCAGAATTGAAATCGGGACCCGCTTTGTGACCGATTATGAACTTGCGGTGCTTGCGAAGATACTTGGTGTATCTATGGAATGGCTGACAGAAAATGAGCAATAGTTTTTTATACTTGCGTTAGTATAAAAAGATTGTTATAATCTTTTTTGCGGGGAACCGCTGAAAAGAGGAACAAAACCCGCCCGGCTTGATAGCTTGGGCGGGTTTCGCATTTTGGGAGGTTATAGCATGGGGCATTGTTTCAGTCATTTACAGCTTACAGATCGGCGGAAAATCGAATACGGCTTGAACCGCGGCGATACGCCGAAACAGATTGCGGCGGAACTTCACGTTCACGTCAGCACGATTTACAGAGAAATCAAGCGTTCCCGCTGGGAGTGGCTGGACGGCGCAACATGGCTTACAGAAGACCGATACAACCCGGACGGAGCGGAACGGAGATACCGCGAAAACCTCGCGGCAAAAGGCGCACCGCTGAAAATCGGCAACGACCGCGAACTTGCCGACTATTTGGAACGCAAGGTCATTGAAGAGGACCGTTCGCCCGCCGCGGCCCTCGCCGACATAGAGTTAGAGGGCAGGACGTTCAAAACCTCTATTTGTGTCAGCACGTTTTACAGCTACATCGAAAAGGGCGTTTTCCTGAACCTGACGAATAAGGACTTGCCGGAGAAGCCGAAGCGCAAGCGCCCCTATCACCGGGTAAAGACGACGAAACGCGCCCCGCGGGGTGAGAGCATAGAAAAACGCCCGGAAGTGATTAACCAGCGAATCACTTTCGGGCATTGGGAAATGGACACCGTATATTCAAGCAAAGAGGGTTCATGCGCCCTGTTGGTCCTGACGGAGCGCCTGACGCGAAAAGAAATTATAGAGAAAATGCGCGACCGAACCGCAATCAGCACAGTTCGCGCCCTGAACCGTATTGAACGGAGATTCGGGGCGCTGTTTCCGCGCGTGTTCCAGACAATCACCGTAGACAACGGCGGGGAGTTCTCCGACGTGAAGAGCCTTGAACGGTCTATCCTACGGAAAGGCAGACGAACCAAAATGTATTATTGCCACCCGTACACAAGTTGCGAACGCGGGTCAAATGAGTGTGCAAACAAAATGATTCGGCGGAAGTACCCGAAAGGAACCGACTTCAACAAGGTAAGCCGGGCGAACATCAAGGAAACGGAAGCATGGATAAACAATTATCCGCGTGAAATATTGGGCTGGAAAACCTCTGAAATCGTGTTCGCGGAATGCCTTGAAGAATTGGCGCGGGAAGCCTGATTATATTTTTTTATATTTTTTTCGCATTTACTATTGACATTTCCGATTTTTTCAGGAGGAAGCAGGGCAAGGGGGCGGTATCGGCCCAATTGGCAAAGCCGCAGACGAGGGCGGTGCACTGTTTCAGGGGCCGGGAGCGCATCCACTGGAGGATCTCGGTCTTTTCGTCGGAACCGATGACCTTTCCGCTGTACAGGATGGCGCTGAGCACCCCGCCGGGCCGCAGGGCCTCGAGGGCAGCTTCCAGCGCAGGGATGCTGCTTTTGGCGTGGGAGAACACCCCGTGGTCGGCACCGGGCAGCCAGCCAAAGTTGAACATCACGGCATCGACAGTGCCGGGCTGTACATATTGTAAGAGGTTGGCGTGGCTGTCGCAGTGAAGCTCTGCCGCAAGGCCCTTCCGTGCAAGGTTCTGCCGGGTGGAGGCAATGGCTTCAGGCTGGATGTCAAAGCCCAGCACCCGGCCCTCTTTGCCCGCAAGGCGGCAGAGAAAGGCCGTGTCGCCCCCGTTGCCGCAGGTGGCATCGATGCAGAGCCTGGGGTCAGTCAGCCGCGCGGTGAGGAAGTCCTGCACAAGCTTCACGGCCGTCAGGTCGGGGGTGCGGCGGCGGCACAGCCCGCTGCCCTCTGCCGCAAAGCCGAACTTTGCCCAGAAGGCCAGCTCCCCCGCATCGGCAGGCAGAGGAGCCGTGAACACCGTGGCGCTCTCTTTGTCATAGCCGCCCAGGCTGCGCAATACCTCTTTTAACAGGTAGGAGCCGTAGCCCTTGCGCCGCCATTCCGGCACAATGGTCAGGGCAGTGATGTCCGCGCCCTGCTCCGTGGGCCGGGCCTGGCAGGTGCCAATGATGGTTTTCTCTTTATACAGGGCATAACCGCCCGGGGTCTTTTCCAGTTTCATAATTTGCTCCTTTATCGGGCTTCCCCTCTCAGTCTGCTTTCGCAGACAGCTCTCCCAAAGGGAGAGCCTATCGTGGCTCCGAATAGAGCCCCTGCAAATCAGCGATTGCTCGCCTGTCAGATGTGTTGGCTCCCCCTTCGGGGGAGCTGGCATCGCGCAGCGATGACTGAGAGGGTCGTTCTTAAAATACCAAGCCACCGCGCCGCTGTCAAGGCTTCCCGCTGCGACCTTATTTCACATATTCTTCACCCGGTCAGCGATTCCTTTTCACAATTACCGGATACAATAGAAACAGTTCCAAGGAGGTGCGGCAGAAGCGCCCCCTCCGAACCATTCCCTTTGAGAAAGGAAGTAACCAGTATGGATAACGAGAACAAGTGGGAATACGATTATTCCTCTGAACATAGCCAGACCGGCGAGACCGGCTATCCCAACGTCGGCTCCTCCGGCATGAACACCGCCAACACGGCTGGCACCTACGGCGAGGCCGCACAGGCTGCCCCCCAGGCCGAGCCGAACGGCGGCAGCGATGGCGGCGCAGTGCCGCCCCCGGAAGGCCCCCGGTATCAGGCCTCACAGGGAAGCCCCAAGCAGCCTCCCAAAAAGCGCCGCCGGAAAAACGGCAATATAGCCCGCAGTGCAGTTGCGCTGGTGCTGGCCGCAGCCATGGGCTTTGTCGGCGGCTTTGTGGGAGCCCGGGTGGGCAACACAGGCGGCAAGGTGGTCATCCAGCAGGCGGCACCTTCCTCCACGTCCAGCAGTGATTCCGGCTCTGCCTCCGCGGTGAACACCGCTTCCGGCATGACCACCGCTCAGGTCTCTGAGATGGTCAGCCCCAGCGTTGTGGTCATCACCACCGAGCAGGTGGTCTACTCCCAGTGGTCCTGGTACGGCCAGAGCCAGGTGGAGAGCGGCGCAGGCAGCGGTGTCGTGATCAGCTCCGACGGCTATATCCTGACCTGTGCGCACGTTGTGTCCGGCGCGTCCAACATCACCGTGACCATCGGCGATACCGATTACCCCGCCACCGTGGTGGGCGAGGATGACACCAGCGACGTGGCTGTCCTCAAGATCGATGCCACCGACCTGACCCCCGCCACCGTTGGCAACAGCGACAGCCTTGCCGTGGGCGAGAGCGTGCTGGCCGTGGGCAACCCGCTGGGTGAGCTGGGCGGCACCGTGACCAGCGGCATCGTCAGCGCCCTGAACCGCAGCGTGACCATCCAGGGCACCAGCTCCACCAACACCATGTCCCTGATCCAGATGGATGCCTCTGTCAGCCCCGGCAACTCCGGCGGCGGCCTGTTCAACATGAACGGTGAGCTCATCGGTCTGGTCAACGCAAAGTCCTCCTCCAGCGATGCGGAGGGTCTGGGCTTTGCCATCCCCATCAACGATGCCATCAAGGTGGCACAGGATCTGCTGGAGAACGGCTATGTCTCCGGCCGCCCCTACATGGGCATCACCTATCTGGCTGTGACCGATGCCCAGACCGCCGCACAGCTCAACGTCAATGCCTACGGCGTTTACGTTGTGGATGTTGTGCAGGGCGGCCCCGCCGACAAGGCCGGTCTGAAGACCGGTGACCGCATCGTGAGCATCGACGGCACTGAGATCGCCCAGAAGGACGACCTTGGCACCCTGATCCAGCAGCATGCCGCCGGTGATACCCTTTCCATCACCGTGGCCCGGGAAGGCCAGATGCAGACCGTCAGCCTGACTCTGGGCGAAAAGAACGCCCAGACCCAGCAGGCACAGAAAAACTCCTGATCCTCCCAAATCTTTTTCCTGATCCATAAATCAAAAATCCCCTGACCGGCGTGAACTGGTCAGGGGATTTTTATACCTGCCCGAACACGGTGGCGCTCAGGGGCAGGAGAACGGTCTGGCCGGTGCAGATGCGGCTGCTGCCCCGCCACAGGCTGGAGGAGATGCCGTCGCTCAGCAGCTTCCAGCTGCCGCCGGGCAGGGTGACGACCTGCGCCGTCTCGGTGGGGTTATAGTAGACGCACAGGGCACTCCATGCCGCGCCGTCGCCCCACTGGGCGGGGAGCCGCCAGCCCACAAGAGGCTGTTCCAGCGGGAAGAACTCGATGGCGGCAGGGCCGGCCTTGTCCAGCGCGCCCAGCCGGGGGAACGCCGCCCGCAGACCAATGAGCCCGCGGTAGTAATCCACAAGGCTGTGGAACTGTTCGGCCCGGTGCCAGTCCAGCCGGTTGAGGGCCGGGCTGGACTGGTAGCTGTTGCCCTGTCCCTTCTTGGTGCGGGCAAACTCCTCGCCCGCCTGCCAGAAAGGCAGCCCCATGCTGGTCAGGTAGATGCCCGCCGCCAGCCGGTTCTGGGCCAGGGCGGTCTTGTCCACAGCGGCAAACTCCGGGCGGGCGTAGCGCACCATCAGGAGCTTATCCCACAGGGTAAAGTTGTCGTGGGCCGAGACATAGCTGATGATCTGCCCCGGGGCGTGGGGCGGCAGCTTTTCACTGCGGCACCACGCCGCCACCGAAGCACCGATATCCCAGAAACTCCCGGGCTTGCCCTCCACATAGCCCGGCTCCCGGGCATCGAAACAGCCGCCCTTGATGGCATCCCGGGTGTTGTCGCAAAAGATGCCGATGCGCTCGTTCAGCATGTTCAGGTTGTTCTTGTTGGCCTCGTATCGGTGCAGGGCGCTGCAGCCGCCCTGCCACGGCTCACCGTACATCAGGATATCCCGCCCGCCGGGCAGCTTGTCCAGTTCAGCCCGGAGGAGGTTCATGGTCTCCACGTCATACAGGCCCATCAGGTCAAACCGGAAGCCGTCGATGTGATATTCCCGTGCCCAGTAGAGCACCGAATCAATGAGATAGCGCCGGGCCATGGGCCGCTCGGAGGCAAACTCGTTGCCGCAGCCGCTGCCGTTGGAAAGGGAGCCGTCGTCGTTCTGACGGAAGTAGTAGAGGGGCACCACCCGGTTCAGCACATTATCGGAACGGTACATGTGGTTATACACCACATCCATTACAACGCCGATGCCCGCCGCATGGAGGGCCGCGATCATCTGCTTGCACTCCCGCACCCGCACCTCGCCCCGGGTGGGGTCGGTGGAGTAGCTGCCCTCGGGCACATTGAAGTTGGTGGGGTCGTAGCCCCAGTTATACTGCCGGGTCAGGGGGCGGCTCTCGTCCACGCTGCCAAAATCGAAGATGGGCATGAGCTGGACATAGCTCACCCCCAGCCGCTTGAGGTAATTCAGGCAGGTGGGGTGGATGCCGTCGCTGCTCAGGGTCGTGCCCTGCTGGGTAAAGGCCAGGAATTTGCCTCGCCAGGCTGTGTGCACGCCACTGGCCGGGTCCTGCGAGAAATCCCGGACGCCGACCTCCCACACGCTGCGGCGAGTCGGCGGGATCACCGGCCGCACATCCCGCTCCCAGCCCTGCGGGTCCACCCGGGCCGGATCAAAGATCATGCTGCGCACCCCGTTCACCCCGGCCGAGCGGGCGTAAGGGTCCGCTGCATTGCAGGTGCCAAACGGGGTGGTAAGGGTGAAATCGTAGTATTTCCCGTGCTGGTCGCCGGGCAGATAGACGCTCCACACACCCTTGTCCTGCTGCTGCAGGGGCAGGGTGCCCACACAGGCCCCGCCGGTGCCCCGGCGGTACAGGTTCACTGCTGCCTGTTTTGCCGTGGGAGCCCACAGGCGCAGGTGTGTCCCGGCGGGGGTATACTCCACCCCCAGCGGGCCGTAGTATTCCGTCTGGCGGGCAAAGGCTTCGCTCTCAAACAGCGTCTTCCATTCAGCAGGTGTTCTTGGCTCCATGGCAATTCATCCTTTCGTTTGACAATAGTGTAACGAACTTTGTCCTTTATTTCAACCCTTTCCTTGCAAAACGTACCAGACTCCACTATACTGAAAGAAAAAACACTGCACGGAGGGAAGTTTTATGGCATATACCGACGATTGGGAAAGTCTGATGAACGGCGTGTTCGGCCCGGGGGGCAGATTCAAGGCCGCCCCCGGCACTTCTGCCCCCAAAACAGGCGGCAGCGCCGCCCTGCCTGACCTGAACGCGGCGCTTCTGGAACAGCAGAAACGGCTGGACGAGCTGTTGAAGCAGCAGAACGCCCAGCTCAAAACCCAGAGCGATGCCACCGCCGCCGCGCTGGAAAGCAGCCGCCAGATGCTGCGGGACATGGAGGACGAAGGCCTGCTGGCCAGGGGCACCACCGACGTGAAGCCGGAGCATCTGGGCAGCTTTGAAGGCCTTGCCGCCGAGGTCAGGCAGACGGTGCTGGGGCAGGATGCTTTTGTGGACAGCGTGGTGCGGGCCATGCGCCGCCCCTTTGTGCTTGGCACCGAAGCCCCCGCCGCCCGCAACGTCATCCTGCTCACAGGCGGGGCAGGCACAGGCCGGCATTTTGCGCTGGAAGAAACTGCCCGCTGCATGGCGGCCCGGGGTCTTTTGCAGAGCGACAGGATCGCCACGCTGGATCTGGCCCTTTACCCCAATTCCGGAGCCGAGAAGCTCTTCCTGCAGGACCTCTACGCCGCACTGCACGCGCCCGGGGAGATCCTTGCCTTTGAGCACTATGAGAGCTGCTATCCCGGCTTTCTGAAGACCCTGTCCGATCTGGCCGTCAAGGGCAGCGCCCCCCTGTCCAGCCGGTATCTCGTGAACAAGGAGGGCATCCTTGTGGATGCAGGCACGGCGCTGGCCCCGGGAGCCGTCAGCCGCATCGACCCCTGCGGCAAATACCTCATCTTCTACTCCCACAAGGGCCGGGAGGCACTGGCCGACAAATTCGGCGCGGCGCTGGTGTCGGCGCTGGGGGATGTCTGCGAAACGGCCTCCTACACCCGGGAGGATCTGGCCGCCCTTGCCGCGCAGCAGCTCAACGCGCTGGCCCAGAAGATCCGCGCCCGGCTGGGGCTGACCCTTTCCGCCGGGGCCGACGTGCGGGACTATGTCGCAGCCCAGTGCACCGCACAGAAGGGTGCCGCCGGGCTGGCCGAATGCTGTGACCGTATCTTCCGTGCCCTGAGCGAATACTGCCTGCGCACGGACAAGACCCTGTCCGGCACGGCGGCCCTGACCGCCCGTCCGGAAGGGCTGCTGTTCCGGCTGAACGATGGCCCGGAGGAACCGCTCTTTGACCTGCTGCCGGCGGCCTATACCGGCGCGCTGGATGCCATCCGGGCCGAGATCAACGAACTGGTGGGCCTTGCTCCCGTGAAAGAGTATGTGTTCGGTCTGGCCGACAACCTGCAGGTACAGCAGCGCCGGGCCGCCGCCGGGCTCAAGACTGCCAGCCTTTCGATGCACATGATCTTCACCGGAAACCCCGGCACCGGCAAGACCACCATTGCCCGGCTGGTGGCGAAATACCTGAAAGCCATCGGTGCCCTCAAGGGCGGGCAGCTGGTGGAGGTGACCCGTGCCGACCTGGTGGGCCGCTACACCGGCCACACCGCCCCCCTGACCAACAGCGTCATCGAGAGCGCTCTGGGCGGCGTGCTCTTCATTGACGAAGCATACAGCCTCTACCGGGGTGAACAGGACAGCTTCGGGCTGGAAGCCATCGACACGCTGGTGAAGGGAATGGAGGATCACCGGGATGAGCTGGTGGTCATTCTGGCCGGGTATACCCGGGAGATGGAGATCTTCCTCACCGCCAACAGCGGCCTTGCCAGCCGTTTCCCCAACAAGATCGAGTTTCCGGACTACACCGCTGAGGAGCTGCTGCAGATCACCCACGTTCAGGCAAAAAACAAGGGGTACCGTCTGGCCGAAAGCTGCGCCGAACCCCTGCTGGGCTATTATGCCCGCTGGCAGGCAGCCGATGCCCGCACTGCCGGCAATGGCCGCCTTGCCCGCAACACCCTGGAAAAGGCCATCTTCCACCAGAGCCGCCGCCTTGTCGCCGAGCCCGCCGCCGAACTGGACCTCCTCCTGCCCGGCGATCTGGAACTGAAAGAACCGGAGGAATAAAACGGAGAAAGGAGTTTCTGATGAATACCAAAAACCTGCACCAGATTTTCGCAAACTATATTGACCGTTTTGAAGAGCTGAACGACCCGGAGCACAATGAAACATTCAAATGGTGGGCAGCAAAACAATTCCGGAAGCAAATGGATGCTGCCTTCAAACAGTCTGGACATAATTTTGCAGTAGCCTTAGATCATATCAAGGGTCACAAAAAAGAGGAACGTGTTGTAGAAACAATCATTGATGGGAAGATGCAGCCTTTTGGCGGATTGGTAAAAATTTCCCAGAAGAACGAAGAAGCAGCTAATTCTGTCAAGCGGCTGTTTCAGGATTTGTTCAAGGATGACTGCGGTGATTTGGAAAAGCGAGAAGAAAAAATCGCAGCATTTCTTGAGGACAGTGAAAAACTACGGCTGAAATATTTTCCGAACTATTACAGCTATAAACAGACGGCTCGTTCCGTTGCCGGATATCTGTTTCTCTATGAACCGGATAAATACTATATGTACAAAGCAAATGAGGCAAAGCTTTTTGCGGATTGCGTGGAGTACTATGGCGATTGGGGCACTGGCGACCAAATTAAACTGAAAGAATATTACCGGATGTGCGATGAACTTGTTGCAGAGATTAAGAACTGCAAAGAATTGATGTCCACGGATAAGAGCCGTTTTGATGGTCATTTCCAGTATATTCGTGATGATCTTGCTAATGATGAAGCAAAACACATACTTGCATATGATATCATCTATTGCACATCTGTGTATAACTTGTACAAAGGACTCACATTCAAAAATATCACATTCAAAGAGAAAAAACTATATCAGGAGCGTTTGAACAAGGCACTGGCACTGCAAGAAGAATATCAGAAAGCGGAAGAAGAGTATACTCTGCTGGATCAGGCAGTACAGCACTATGACGCAGTCTTTGTGCCCGGTACTGCTGTGGCAAATCTCAAGTATGGCCCTGGCAGAATCGTTGCCCGGAGGGATGCGGTTCTTGATGTTCAGTTTGAATCGCAACCGGATTTAATCAAATATGACTTCTGGCAAACTGTTACTGGGCATTATCTTAAATTTGAAGATTCGCTGGACAAAGAAACTGCTCAGCAATATGAGGATATTTTCCGCCGACATGACGGTATCAGCAGTGGACTGGTACGCCTTCAGAAAGAGCTTGAAGGATATCAGGACGTACTGGAATAATTAAAAGCAAGCTATACACAATAAAAGGTGCTGCCCCGTCAGATCAACCTGCGGGGCAGCACCTTTTTGTGTGTATGATTTTTTACTGATTTGCCTTTGCAATTCTGCTGCTCAGGTCAAACAGCCCCTGCCGCACTTCGGGCGGGGCAACCACTTCTATCTTGCCGCCAAAGCCGCAGACCCAGCCGTAGAACTGGTCGCTGACGCAGATGGGGACATCGAAGTGGAAAGACCCATCCTCTTCCGGCAGAAACATGGGCGTAGTGCCAAAGCGCTCCCGCATGGCACCTTCCAGATCCGCGGTGCACCGCAGGGTAACGCGATGCTCCGGCCCGCCGTACATTCCAAAGTGCTTGCGCAGATAGGCAGGCAGATCAAGATCCGCAAACTGCTCCTGACCCCGCCGGGGCGCATCCAGCACCCGGACCCCGCTCATCTTGTCCACCCGATAATGGCGGATGCCCTTTTCATCGGCAAAGGCAATGAGGTAGTAGCACCCGTTCTCCCAGGCCAGCTGCCACGGGCTGACGGTCCTTTTCTCTTTCTCGCGGCTGTCGGCTTTTCTGTAGAGGAACTCCACCATTTTACCGTTGTTGATGGCCTCGTGCAGGGCATCGATGCTGTACAGCAGGCTCTTGCTGTCGGTCTTGGGGCGGCCCTCCACATAGACCTGACGCTGCAGCTGGCTGCCCTCGTAGTTGGAGCAGAGCTTTTCCAGCTTGTGGATCAGCCGCCTGCTCGTAGTGCCGGATACCACCCGGCTTGCCTGCACGGCATCCACCAGCAGCTTGAGCTCCGCCAGATCAAAGGTGCGGCTGGCAAGGAAATACCCGCCGCCCCGGCCCCGGCGCAGCTTGATGTCATAGCCCAGCGCACCCAGTGCCTCAATATCGCTGTACACGCTCTTGCGCTCACAGCGGATGCCCTGCGCCTCCAGCAGCTCCACCAGCTGCGGCACGTTCAGCAGGTGGTTTTCATCGGTCTGCTGCTCAAAAATGCGCAATAGCGCCAGCAGCTTGGATTTCTGGCCTTCCTGTTTGGGCATTCGGTACACCTCATTTTTTCGTGTTGTGCCAAACCTCTCAGTCTCGCTTCCAGCTCCCCAGCAGGGGAGCTGGAAAAAAACAGCAGTGCTGTGTGCTGAAAAGGTTACGGCGCTTTCTTATCAAACGCCGCGCGGCGCTGGGTGGACAGGCGGAACATCTCCTCCAGCTTTTCCCGGTCATCGGCCACAAGGGCGTTGCGCATCTCGTTCAGCGCCCCGCTGAACTGGTCGATCTCGGAGATGAGGTTTTCCTTGTTCCAGAGGAACAGCTCCGCCCACATCTTATCGTTGATGCGTGCAATGCGGGTCAGGTCCCGGAAAGAATCGCCGGTGTACTCGCACAGCGAGGTATTGTCGTTGGCGCACATCAGGCTGACGGCGATGGCATGGCAGAGCTGGCTGACATAGCCGATCATCCTGTCATGCTCCTGCACGGTCAGGGTGCAGATATGCTTGAAGCCCAGCACCTCGGCCAGCTCCCTGGCCCACTGAACGGCCTCCGGGGTGTTCTTTTCCGTGGGGGTCACAATGAAGTTGGCCGGGGCAAAATTCACCTCGGCGGCGTGCTCCACGCTGGAAGTCTCACGGCCCGCCATGGGGTGGCTGGCAATGAACTCCACGCCCGGCCTGCACATAGCCTGAATGGGCTCCACCAAACCGGTCTTTACGCCCGACACATCGGTAAAGATGCAGCCCTCCTTCAGCAGGTGGCCGTAAGTCCGGAACCACTCGAGCAGGGCCGTGGGGTACAAACCGAAGATGATATGATCGGCCTGACGCACCAGATCCTCAAAATCGTGGGTCTTGCCGCTGGCGATATAGCCGTGGTCGAGGGCATACTGCAGATGGCCCTCGCTGCGGTTGATGCCGTCCACATGGAACCCGGCCCTGCTCAGCTCCAAGGCGTACTTGCCGCCCAGCAGGCCCAGGCCCACAATGAGATAACGCTTTGATTTATCCAACATGTTCCACCTCCGCGCCCAAAGGCTTGATGGCTTCCAGAAAATCCGGCCAGCTCTTGGCAATGGCCTCGGCCCCGCTGATGGGCAGGGCCAGCCCGGCGGCCAGCGCCAGCACTGCAAGGCTCATCACCACGCGGTGGTCGTTGTGGCCGGAAAGCGGCTGCTCCGGGGCATGGAGCGCGCCGGCACAGCCATGGATGGTAATGGTGCCGCCCTCGCTCTCCAGCTGCCCGCCGCAGGCCCGCAGTTCGGTCTCCATGGCCTCGATGCGGTCACTCTCCTTGATGCGGAGACGCTCGGCGTTGCGGATGACCGTGGTGCCCTCACACAGCAGGCCCAGCACCATCAGCACGGGGCCAAGGTCTGGGCAGTCGGCAAGGTCGATGTCCGTTCCGTGGAGCGGGGCCTTTTCAAACACCACGCCCTGCCCGGTGCGGGTAAATCTTGCCCCGCACCGCCGGAGGATCTCCAGAATGGCGGCATCGCCCTGCAAGGTCTCCTCAGACAGGCCGGTGATGGCCACACCGCCGGTCACAGCGCCCAGCACGGCAGGAAAAGCCGCCTGGCTGTAATCGCCCTCCACGGTGTAATCACCGGGAAGATAGTGCTGCCCGCCGGGAATTTCCAGCGTGTTTTCATCCAGCCAGCGGCTCTCCACGCCAAAGGCGTGCTGCACCGCGCGGGTCATATCGATGTAGCTCCGGCTCTCCACGGGCGGGATGAGGTGCAGGGTGCTGGTGCCGCCCAGCAGGGGCAGGGCAAACAGCAGCCCGCTGATGAACTGGCTGGACACGTTGCCCGCCAGCTCGTATTCGCCCGGGGTCAGGGCACCTTCCACAGTCAGGCGGTCCGCGCCCTGCTCAAAACGCAGGCCCTGCTGCTGATACAGCGTTTTGTAGACCGACTGGGGCCGCTCCATCAGCCGCCCACGGCCTGTAAAAGTCACTTCCTGCCCGGTCAGGCTGGCCAGCGGGATGAGGAAGCGCAGGGTGCTGCCGCTCTCACAGCAGTCCACGGGGGCATCAACCGGCAGAAAGCGGCCCAGCCCCTCCACCACCGCGTCGTTTTCACCGGTGGTGACACGGGCGCACAGTCGGCCCGCCGCGCCCAGCGTGGCGGAGATATCCTTGCTGAAAGCAAGATGATGGAGATGGGAAGTCCCCTTTGCCAGCGCCGCGCAGAGCACCGCCCGGTGAGCCATGCTTTTGCTGGGCGGCGCGGCGATGTTGCCGCCCACCGTCCGGCTTGATTTTATCGTAATGTTCATCGTGTTACTTTACCTGGCTCGCCCTCTCCGTCAGCGCTTTGCGCTGCCACCTCTCCCAAAGGGCGAGGCCTTGGCAGTCCACCGCAAGGTCTGTGGTTTCGCCAGAGGCTCTCCCTTTGGGAGAGCTGGCAAAGCCGTCAGGCTTTGACTGAGAGGGTGAGGCCGTTCATCGTGTTACATATCCCGGCCAATGGCCCATGCGACCTGACGGCACTTTGCCATGGCCTGTGCAAAGGCATCCGGGGTCAGGCACTGTGCGCCATCGCTCCATGCGTGGCGGGGATCATAGTGGACTTCCACCTCCAGACCGTCGGCACCGGCGGCCACAGCAGCGATCATCATCGGCTCGACCAGATTGGCCTTGCCGGTGGCGTGGCTGGGGTCCACGATGATGGGCAGATGGGTCTTTTCGTGGATGATGGGCACAGCAGAGAGGTCGAGGGTGTTGCGGGTGTACTTCTCAAAGGTGCGGATGCCCCGCTCGCAGAGAATGACCTGCTCGTTGCCGCCGGCCATGATATACTCTGCGGACATGATCCACTCCTCGATGGTGTTGCACAGGCCGCGCTTGAGCAGAACAGGCTTGTGCATCTTGCCCACGGCCTTGAGCAGCTGGAAATTCTGCATGTTGCGGGCACCGATCTGTACCACGTCCACATATTCCTCAAACTCCGGGATGCGGTCCTCGCTCATCAGCTCGGACACGATGGGCATTCCGGTGGCCTCCCGGGCCTTGACCATATCGAGGATGCCCTCGGTCTCCAGACCCTGGAAGGAGTAGGGAGAGGTGCGGGGCTTATAAGCGCCGCCGCGGAACAGGCTTGCACCGCCCGCTTTTACGCCGTTGGCAATGCGCAGTGCCTGCTCTTCCCCCTCGATGCTGCAGGGGCCTGCCATCACGGCGATCTTCTCGCCCCTGCCGATCTTCACGCCGCCGCAGTCGATGATGGAATCGGCGGGGTGGAACAGGCGGTTGGCCCGCTTATAGGGGGCGGACACGCGGGTGACGTTGTCGATCCAGGGGTTGGCCAGCACGTCGCGCTCATCGATCTTGGTGGTATCTCCCACCAGACCGAACACATTGTAATCCTTTCCGGTGATCAGGGTCACATCCAGGCCCTGCTTCTCGAATTTGTCTACGATCTTTTCCAGTTCTTCCTTGGGGGTGCCTTTTTTGGTCGAAATGATCATCTTGTTTCTTTTCCCTTCTGTTTTGTCTCTATGCTTTCCGTTTTGCTGCACAGCCTGCCCTACTTGCCAAGGGCTCCCCCTTCGGGGGAGCTGGCGAGCGAATGCGAGACTGAGAGGGTTGTTACTGCACCAGGTGCGTCTGCGCGCCGCCATCCAGCCGGAGCAGCTGCACAAGGTAGGCGCAGGCATGGAGATATCCGCTGACCCCCTCGCCTGCAAAGCGGCCCTGACAGCCAAAGGAGACCACATCCACGCTGCGGAAGGGCTCCTTGCCGCTGGGGTCGGCCAGCATCACTTCCACGGCGGGCACGCCGCACATCTGCAGCGCTTCCAGAATGGCCACGCTGTAATAGGCGTAGCCGCCCGGGTTGAGGATGATGCCATCAGCCCGGCCTGCCGCCGACTGGATCTCATCGATGAGGTCGCCCTCGTGGTTGGACTGAAAAAAGTCCACCTGAACATCCATCTGGGCACAGCCCGCCTCGATATAATCCAGCAGTGTATTGAAATCGATCTGCCCCTCCATGCCCGGCTCCGTGAACTGGGTCAGGTTGAGGTTGGGACCGTTAATGACTAAAAATTTCATCCAGCGCCTCCATTGCCGCCGTCACGGCATCCGCAGGGGTGGTCTTGTTGGGGATCACAGCATCCGCTGCCGCCAGATAGAGCGGACGGCGCTGGGCTTCCATGGTTTTCAGGGCCTCGGGGCTGGTGGAAAGAGGCCTTCCGCCGCCCACCAGCAGATCTTCCAGCGGCCGGTCGATAAAGAGCACGATGCCGTTGGCGTGGAGCGCCCGGAGGTTTGCCGGGTCCTTGACCACGCCGCCGCCGCAGGAGATGACCTGCCGGTTCTCCCTGGCAAAGCGGGCGGTCTGCGCGGCTTCCAGCTTCCGGAAGCCTGCCTCCCCCTCAGCGGCAAAGATGTCCGGGATGCTCCGGCCGTCGGCCTTGACGATCTCCTCGTCCAGATCCACGAATCGCTTGCCCAGCCGTTCCGCCAGAGCGCGGCCCAGGGTGGATTTGCCCGAGGAGGGCATCCCGATGAGGGCAATGTTCAGCTGTTCCCGCCGCAGTTCGCTGGTCACACGGGCGATCTCGGCACCTGCATCCTCAAACTTACGGTCGAGGAAAAATTCTGCCGCGTACACTGCCTGCGCCACCAGCATTTCCAGACCGCCAACGGCAATGGGCACTCCCAGCTCCTCGGCCCGGAGGATGAGCTCGGTCTTATCGGGATTATATATGACATCGATTACGGCTTCCAGCCCGGGCATGGAGGTGATATCCAGGGCGCTCACGCCCACATTGGGGTACATGCCCACCGGCGTGGTGTTGATGATGATCTGCGCCCCGGTGGTCAGGGCCTGAGCATAAGTCAGCTCTCCCTTTTCGGGGTCGGGATGGCGGCTGACGGTATAGATCTGTTTCGCGCCCCGGTCATGGGCCACAGCCCAGGTGGTGTTGTGGGTGCCGCCGGTGCCCAGAATGAGCACGGTCCTGTCCCTGAACTCCACCCCGTGTGCATCGCACAGGTAGGAGAAGCCGGGGTAATCGGTGTTGTAGCCGTAGAGCAGGCCGTTCCTGTTGACGATGGTGTTCACGGCGTTGATGGCCTTGGCGTGGGGGTCGATGTAGGAGCAGTACTCCATGACCACCAGCTTATAGGGGATGGTGACATTGATGGCCCTGAACTGCCGCCGAGTCATAAAGGCCCGGACTTCCTCTTCCGTGGGCAGGGGGCACAGGTCGTACCGGTAGCCGCAGAGCATCTCGTGGATGACCTTGGAGTAGGAGTGGCCCAGCCGCCCGCCGATGAGTCCGTATTCCATTTACAGCACCTCCTTGCGGTAGCCGGTGGGGTCCTCCATCCAGGCCATGCCGTATTTTGCGGTGAGCAGGTCGCCCACGGCCAGCGCGGCAGCGCAGGTCTGCACAATGGCGGCCCGGGGCACGATGCAGGGGTCGTGGCGGCCCTGAATGGACAGCTCCGCGTCCTTCTTTGCCATATAATCCACCGTGTCCTGCGTTTTGTAGATGCTGGGGGTAGGCTTGACCGCCGTGCGGAACACCACGGGCATCCCGTTGGAAATGCCGCCGTTCAGGCCCGCATTGTGGTTGGTGGCGGTGACGATGCGCTCCCCCTGCATCCGGAAGGCATCGTTGGCCTCCGAGCCCTTCTGGTCCGCAAAGCCGAAGCCGGAACCGAACTCGATGCCCTTGACCGCCGGGATGGAGAATGCCAGGTGAGCGAGCTTGCTCTCCACACTGTCGAAATAGGGCTCGCCCACGCCTGCGGGCAGGCCCAGAATGGCGGTCTCCAGCACGCCGCCCACGCTGTCGCCCTCGGCACCGGCGGCACGGATGGCAGCTTTCATGGGTTCCTCCACACTGCCGTCCAGCAGGGCAAAGCCCTCGGACTTGTTCAGCAATGCCTCGGCCTGCGCCGCCAGCGCGGCGGGATCGTCCAGCGCAAAGGGGATATCGCCGATCCCGGCACACCGCCCGATGTGCGTCACGATCTCGATCCCGGCCCGGTTCAGAGCGCCCAGCACCAGAGCACCGCCCGCCACCAGCGCGGCGGTGACGCGGCCCGAAAAGTGGCCGCCGCCCCGGGCATCCTGATAGCCGTGGTACTTGGCGTAGGCAGTGTAATCCGCATGGCCGGGCCGCAGCAGGTCAGCCGTTTTGGCATAGTCGCCGCTGCGGGTGTTCTGGTTTTCGATCATCAGGGCAATGGCGGTGCCGGTGGTGCGGCCGTTGACCACACCGGACAAAAACTGCACCGCATCCCCCTCCACACGGGGGGTGGAAAGGCCGTCGCCCCGGGCACGGCGCTTGTCCATGCAGGCAGCAAGAAAGGCTTCCTCCACGGGCACGCCCGCCGCCATGCCGTCCAGCACCGCGCCGATGGCCCTGCCGTGGCTCTCGCCAAAAATGGTCAGCGAAAGGTCACTGCCAAAGGTGTTTTTCATGGCTTACTCCTCCACACCCAGCAGGGGGCGCAGGCCCTCCACGGGGATGGTCTCGGCCCGCCAGCAGCCCAGACCCGGCACCTTGATCACCGTGATCTGGCCGCCCTGGGCCTTTTTATCGTGCAGCATCTCGGCCAGCACCTTTTCCTTGTTATAGGTGGTGCGGGTGGGCAGGCCGATGCGGCGGTAGACCGCCCGCACCCGCTTCTGCAGCGCCTTGGATTCGATCATGGGCAGCATGCCCAGCGCCACGCACTCGCCGTGGAACAGGCCCACGGTACGGCGTCCCTTGATGCCCTTGACGGCCTCGATGCCGTGGCCGATGGTGTGGCCGAAGTTCAGGGCCTTGCGCATCCCGCGCTCGGTCTCATCCTGCTCCACAACGTTCTTCTTGAACCGCAGGCTGCGGTAGATGATCTCGCTGATCTGGGTGTCGATATCGCCCTTTTCAAAGATGGCAAACAGCTCGGGGTCCGCCAGCAGGCCTGCCTTGACCGCCTCCGCCAGGCCGTTGATGTAGTGGCGGCGGGGCAGGGTGGAAAGGGTGGCCGGGTCCACGATGACCAGCTTGGGCTGCCAGAACGCGCCCACGATATTTTTGGTATCCCCCAGATCCACAGCGGTCTTGCCGCCGATGGAGGAATCGATCATGGAAAGGGTGGTGGTGGGGCAGTTGATGAAATCGATGCCCCGCATGTAGATGGCAGCGGCAAATCCGGCCAGATCCCCGACCACGCCGCCGCCCACGGCCACCACCAGGTCGCCGCGGCCCATGTTGAACTCCAGCATCTGCCGGAGCACCGTTTCCAGGACCTTGAAGCTCTTGCTGGCCTCGCCCTGCGGCACCGTGATGATGGTGGATTCCCGGCACTGGTCGGCCACGCGCTGGGCATACTCGGCAGGCACGCCGCTGTCGGTGACAACGGCCACCTTGCGGTCCAGCCGGGCAAACTGGTACAGATTTTCCAGTGCACCGTTTTTCAGGATGATATCATAACTGCGCTCGCCCAGGTTCATGGTGAGCTTTGTCCCGATGAAATCGCTCATTTCGTATACACTCCTAACAGCCGTACCGTGCGGCAGACATGATTCAGCTCGCGCAGCAGCGCGGCGGTCTTTTCGGCGGCGGGGTCTCCCACCAGCTCGACATAAAAATAATAATCAAAGGGAACGTGGGGCAGCGGGCGGCTCTTGATGGACTCCATATCGTAGCCGCTGGCACCGATGACCTGAATGACCTCGGCCAGCTTGCCGGGCTTGTTGTCCAGCGTGAACAGCAGGGAGAACCGGTTGCCCGCCGTGGGCTTTTCGCGGCTGAGGACGATGAAGCGGGTGGTGTTGTCGCCGTCGGTGTTGATGCTGGGCACCAGCACCTCCAGCCCGTACAGAGCGGCCGTTTCCACGCTGGCAATGGCCGCCCTGGTCCGGTCGCCGCTCTCCGCCACAAACTTTGCCGCCATGGCCGTGTTGGGCATGGCCGTGGCGGGCAGGCCGAACTGCTTCAGGAAGGTCTCGCTCTGGGCAATGGCCTGCTGGTGGCTGTACACACGGGTCAGGTCGGAAAGCTGGGTGCCGGGCAGCACCAGCAGATTCTGGGAGATGGGCAGGTCGTAGACATCCACCACCCACAGCCCGGGGTGGTTGTAGCACAGGTCCAGCACTGCCGACACATCCCCCGCGTGGCTGTTCTCAAAGGGAACCACGCCGTGGGCGGCATCGCCCTTTTCCACGGCATCGAACACCTCATCCCAGGTGGGGCAGCTCACAGCCTCGGCATGGGGAAAGAGCGCCCGGAGCGCGATGTGGGCAAAGGCACCCTCCACGCCCTGATAGGCGGCGCGGTTGCGGCCCAACACCTCGGCCTCGTACTGCTTGGCCACGTCCATCATGTTCTGCACATGATCCCGGTAATAGGGGCGCAGGGCCGGGTCCCCGATCCGCGCTTCGGCCTTATCCAGCACCACCTTTTCGCGGGCGGCATCAAAGATGGGCAGGCCGTGGGCCTTTTTGTATTCCGCCACGCTGAGCACCGCCTTCATCCGCCGCTCAAACAGGGCAGCCAGCTGGGCATCCACCGTGTCGATCTCCCGGCGGGCCTGTTCCAGTGCGTCCATCATTCCACATCCTTTGCATTTCGTGATACTGGATTAGTATACCATAACTCGGACACAGAAACAACAAAGGGCGCAGGGTTTCAGGGTGGATAACTTTTCAACTAGCACCTGCAAAAAGCGAATAGAATTGAAGAGGTGCCGCCCGTGGCAGCACCTCTTCAGCGTTTCAGATCTTCCCGGCTTCGCGCCGTTCCATAGTATCTCCCATAGGGGTTTTCCAGCTCAGCGGCACGGGGCGGAACCGGCACAGCAGGCGGCTCCGGCGCGGGGGCCGGGCGGCGGGGCGCGCCTTTTTCCCGGCGCAGGATACGGAACCGCATCGGCTCACCCCTCCGCTTCCACGGTGGAGACTGCCCCGGCGGTCAGTGCCTGCCAGAGCTCCTCGCCGCCCGCAAGGTTCTCCTCAGTGCCGGTGTTCCAGGCCCCGCGCATCCCGACATAGAAATCCGCGAGATAAGTCTGGCTGTCACCGCCCTGGGCGTGGGTGGTGTCGGCGCGGTACTCGCCCAGGTCAAGCCCGGTCAGCACCGGGCAGTCCGTCCAGCGGTAGACCATGTTCCACCAGTCGCTGTCGCTTCCGGCTTCGGGCAGGGTGCCGTCCAGATACCGCAGGGAGCCGGTGCTCTCCTGAAATCCTGCCGGGTCATACAGCAGGAACACCGAGCTCAGGCCGCCCGCCACATCCGTGGCCAGCTTGGTGGTGCCCGCCATGGTCAGGTAGGCATCGCTCTCGGTCTGGGTATCCCCGGCAGAATAATCCAGCGTGTAGACATTCAGGGTCACGACCGTCTTACCGTCGCCGTTCAGGTCCTCGCCATACCGGGCCAGCTGCTCCTGCAGGGCGGTCACGGTGTCATCCGGCAGATAATAGGGGGCAACCACCGCCACATTATAATCGGGCTTGGTGGTAAAGAAATACTGCCCGATGAAGCTGTACGCCACAAAAGCCGCTGCAATGCCGATCAGGAGGACCCACTTGAGGTTATAATCCCACCAGTTGGCCCAGCGCTCTTTGCGGGTATACTGTTTTTCCGCCCGCGGGGCAAGGTCTGCGGGGTCGATGTCCCGCTCGTAACGATAGCTTGCCATAGTTCTCCTTACAGTTGGGCCAGAATGGTCTGGCGCACGGCATCGGGCAGCTGCTTCTGTTCAGCCTTGCTCATGCCTGCGGTCTGGATGGCGGGCAGGATGCGCACCCGGATATCGCCGGGCGTGGCCCGCAGGCCGTGGCCCTCAAACAGGCCCCGCGCGCCGGAGATGGCCACCGGCACCACGGGCACCCCCGTCTTGATGGCAATGCGGAAGGCACCGGCCTTGAACTCGCCCGCACCGCCCTCTTCGCCCTTGTAGCGGGTGCCCTCAGGGAAGATGACGAAGCTCCGGCCGCTCTCCACGATGGCGGTGGCATCGTTCAGGGCCTTGACGGAAGCGCGGATGTCATCCCGCTTGACGAACACACAGCCCAGCAGCTTCATCCAGCGGTTGAGCAGGGGGATCTTTTCCAGCTCCTCCTTTGCCAGAATGCCGTGGGGCGCGTCCAGCGCGGTCAGCAGGATGGGGATATCATAGTAGCTGCGGTGGTTGCCCACGAACACGCAGGGCCCCGCCGGGATATTCTCCCGCCCTTCCACCGTCATCCGGGCCCCCGTGACATGCAGGATGCCCCGGCTCCAGCGGGGGATATTGGCCTTGACGATCCGCTCCACCGTGTCCAGATCCCCGGCAGCCAGGGCACGCTCGGCCCGGCGCAGGGTGGCATAGTGCACGATCATATAGCCAAACAGATAAACGAATAACGCAATGGTGCGTAAAATGCTCAAATTCCTTTCCTCCTTCCGGCCCAAAAGGCCAGTATCATTGTAACATACTTTGGGGCAAAATGGGAGAGAACACACTTTTTTTACAAATACGTGCTTTTTAGCTTGCAAAATCCACAAAATCCGGGTATATTTATAAGCAGAAAGGTAGCACAATGGCATTGCTGCCCATTACAAAAGAGAGGTATTCCGGAACAAATGGGTTTATTTCCTTCTTCTAAAGATTTCAAGGACGGGCCGGGCGTTGAAAAGGACACGCCCCGCAAAACGGGCATAGGCCGCTTTTTTGAGCTGGTGGGCCGCGATATGAGCGGCATGTTCCTTGCAAACCTGCTCACCTGCATCGGCTTTCTGCCGGTGATCTGCCTGGTGTACATCGGCTTCCTGATGAACAACCTGACCGTGATGATCGTCAGCGCCATCGCGGGCGGCATCCTTGCAGGCCCCGCGCTGGCCGGCATGTACGACACGGTGCTGCGCGCCCTGCGTGACGAGGCCGGTTACTGGTGGACGACCTACCGCCGGGCCTTCCGGCAGAACTTCAAAGCCAGCATCCTGCCCGGCATCCTGCACTGCGTGGTCGTCACGGTGCAGATCTTCCTGGTCTATTTCTGCTTCAACATGCTGTACCACGGCACCAATGTGGGCGTTCCCATGTGGGTGGCCACGGTGCTGAACCTTGTTCTGTTCCACATGCTGTTTTCCTACATGTGGCCCCAGATCGTGCTGCTGGATCAGCCCCTGCGCCTGACGCTGAAAAACAGCCTGAACTGCATGATCGCGTTCCTGCCCCATGCGCTGGCCGCAGCGCTGGTCACCATCCTGTTCTGGGGCCTGGTGATCCTGTGTATGCCGCTGGGCCTGCTGCTGATGCTGGTGTTCGGCTTCTGGTTCCAGTGCGAGATCTGCTGCCAGATCGTCTACGGCGACCTGAACCGGGTGTTCCACATTGAGGAGAGCATCCAGAAGCTCCACGATGCCCAGCTGGAGAAGGAGCTGCGCGCCGAGCGCGGCCAGGACACCCCCGAAGAATAACACTGCGCCGTCCACAGCGCGCAAAGGAGAGAAGTGCGGATGGAACAACGGAACAATCTGGTGCTGCACGGCACCGAGACCTTCTCCCGGGGCGCACTGGACAATGTGGCGCTGGAAAGCGGCGCGGTGGTGCTGGATTCCTCCGCCGGCCGCTACCTGCCCTACGGCAGCTATACCACCCCGGAGTTCGCCATGCCGGCCTTCTGCAACCTGAATGTCAGCTGGAACGCCAGCGCCCCCCACAACACCATGGTCGAGGTGCGCTGCCGGGTCTATGCCGGGAACACCTGGACTGGCTGGCTCAGCTTTGGCAAGTGGGCACCGGATTACCCCCGCTGCAGCATCAAAGCCCAGAGCGAGGACGGGCTGGTGTTCCTGATGGGGGACACCGTCACCGTTGCCACGCCGGGCGGCGGCACCGGCATCCAGCTGCAGGTAAACCTTTCCACCAACGATGACAAGGCCACCCCGGCTGTCCGGCTGCTGGCCGCTGCCGCACGCCCCCTTGCCTGGGAGAAGCACAACGGCCACCCGCTGAACCGGCGGCTCTACCTGCCGGAATACTGCCTGAGCGCCCACGACCCCAGCTTTGGCCGGGAGATGGACCTTCCCCTTGTGATGGCGGCCCTGATGAACCGCTACGGCGAGGACATCCTGCCTGAGGAAGTAGCCTACGCCATGGAGGACAAAGCCACCAGCTCCACCGGCAATGCCGCCTTTGCGGCTGCGGCGGCGGGCTGCTGCGGCTACCCCTGCTGGCAGGCCTGGATGGATCTGGCCGACCTGCGCGCCCAGATCCACGATGACTGCTCCATCGCAGTCCGGGTGGAGCGTCACATCCGGGGCCAGCGGGACCCCGTGGGGGTCTGGATGGGCCTGCGGGGCTTCGGGCACGATGATGCCGTTCTGGCGGATTTCGTGCTGCTGAACGACCCCACTGCCGACAGCGATGGTGCCGTGAACTGCACCATGGCGCTGGCGGATTTTATGCGATACTTCACGGGCCGGGCCATTGCCCTGCGGCCCAAGCAGCGGGAAGTGGCCGCCGACCTGCCCAACCGGGTGCGGTGCGACCTGACCCGCGCCGAGGATGGCAGCTATTTCTTTGAGCAGCGGGGCCAGCAGGACCCGCTGCCGGAGGATTTTTCCGGCTGGGCGGCTTATGCCGTCCACGATGGTGTGGCCCACGCCACCACTGCCCACCGCACCTTCCGCCGGATGGAGCGCACGCCCGAGGGTGGGCTGCTCTTCCCGCCCGAACAGCTGGCCGCAGGCGGCCGCTGCAGCGTGTACGCGGTGGACCAGACCGGGCGGATGCGGGTGGCGGAAGTCCGTCTCCCCGCGCCCCCCAAGCCCGCGGCAGAGCCTGCCGCACCCCAACAGGACCCAAGCACCGTGCAGCCCGGCCTCTGAGCCGGCAGCGCAAAGCGCTTTTCGGGATAGAAACCACAACATAGGGAGGAACACATTATGGCAAAAACGATCATCACCATTGGACGTGAGTACTGCACCGGCGGCAACTACATCGCAGAGGATGTTGCAAACGCACTGGGCATCAAGCTCTACGACAAGGAGCTGATCACCATGGCCGCAAAGCACTCCGGCCTCTCGGAGGAAGCCGTAGCCGCCAGCGAAAAACGCCGCACCCACAGCCTGCTGTACAGCCTGTATACCATGGGCAACGAGCTCCCGCTGGGTGATCAGGTGTTCATCCTGCAGAGCCGCATCATCAAGCAGCTGGCCGAGGAAGGCCCCTGCGTCATTCTGGGCCGCTGCGGTGACTATGTGCTGCGGGAGCGCAAGGATGTGCTGCGCGTGTTCATCTACGCACCGGTGGAATGGCGGCGTGAGCTGGCCAAGACCGACCCGTTGGTCAAGGCACACGACGAGAAGGGCATCAAGGAAGAGATCGAAAAGACCGACCGCAACCGTGCTGCCTACTACAACTACTACACCCAGAACCGCTGGGGCGATGCCCACAACTATGATCTGGCCATCAACGCCGCCCTGGGCCGCGAGACCTGCGTCAAGATGATCCTGGACGCTGTCGCCGCCAAGGAAAAGACCATGGCCGAGTGATCCCCGCCGGGCCGGACGGCCCAAAAAACAATGCTGCTTCGTGGGCAGGGCGCATTTGTGCTCTGCCCACGTTTTGGGCAACGGCGACGACCGCCGCCGCCAGCAGATGCAGGGAGGAGCCTTCCTCTATCATTCAACGTCAAAAGGAGAAATCGTGGAAAACAAACAGCTCAATCTTTCCGAACCCGAAAATATCATGGGCACCATGGATGTCAACCCGCTGCTGATCAAGCTCAGCATCCCGATGATGATCTCCATGCTGGTGCAGGCACTGTACAACGTGGTGGACTCGATCTTTGTCGCCCGTGTCAGTGAGAACGCCCTGACCGCCGTCTCTCTGGCCTTTTCGCTGCAGAACCTGATGTTCGCCGTGGGCATCGGCACCGGCGTGGGTGTCAACGCCCTGCTCTCCAAGAGCCTGGGCGAAAAGAACCAGTACCGCGCCAATAAGACCGCCGAGAACGGCCTGTTCCTGGCACTGTGCAGCTACCTGGTCTTTCTGGTGCTGGGCCTGACCGTTGTGCGCCCCTACTTCTACGCCCAGACCGCCGATGCCGACATCGCCGAGCAGGGCATCCGCTACCTGACCATCTGCTGCGTGCTCAGCCTGGGCATGTTCATGCAGGTGATGAACGAGAAACTGCTGGCCGCTACCAGCCGCACCACCCTGAGCATGATCAGCCAGCTGGTGGGTGCCGTCGTCAACATCATCCTTGACCCCATCTTCATCTTCGGCTACTGCGGCGAGGCCCTGTCCGGCACCACCGGTGCAGCTTTGGCCACCGTCATCGGCCAGTTCTGCGGCGCAGGGGTCTCCTTTTACCTCAACCTCCGCAAGAACCCCGATATCCAGCTGGATTTCAAGGGCTTCCGCCCCAGCGCCGAAGCCATCAAGCGGATCTACGTTGTCGGCCTGCCCAGCATCGCCATGCAGTGCGTGGGCAGCGTGATGACCTTCCTGATGAACCAGATCCTGATGGCCTTTACCGCCACCGCCGTGGCCGTGTTCGGCGTTTACTTCAAGCTCCAGAGCTTCGTGTTCATGCCCATTTTTGGCATGAACAACGGCATGGTGCCCATCATCGGCTACAACTACGGTGCCCGCAAGCCCGACCGCGTCAAAAAGACCATCAAGTGCGCCATGTTCTATGCAGAGGCCATCATGCTGGTCGGCTTCCTGCTGTTCCAGTTCCTGCCCGACAAGCTGCTGGGCCTGTTCTCCGCCAGCGAGGCCATGCTGGCCATCGGCAAGCCTGCCCTGCGCATCATCTGCTTCCACTTCCTGCTGGCCGGCATGAGCATCATCCTGTCCTCCACCTTCCAGGCGCTGGGCAACGGCATGTTCAGCCTGATCATCTCGGTCTGCCGCCAGCTGGTGGTCCTGCTGCCCGCCGCCTGGCTGCTGAGTAAGACCGGCAACGTGAATATGGTGTGGTGGTCCTTCGTCATTGCAGAGCTGGTCAGCGTGACCCTGAGCTTTGTGTTCTTTGCCCGCCTGGACAAAAAGATCATCGAGCCCATGTACGATAACGCTGCCGCTGCACAGTAAACCGTTTCAGAACCTGTCCGACACAAGAAAGGAACGTGACCTTTTATGGCAAAGAAGTTGAAATGGAATCTGATCCTGATGAGCGTGCTCTACCTGGGGCTGGGCATCTTCCTGCTCATGCGGCCCTCCACCGCCCTCAATGTGGTCTGCTACGCCCTGGGCGGCGTGGTGCTGGTGTGCGCCGCCGTTCAGCTGGTGCGCTACTTTGCCGTGGAGCGCGGCATCTTCCAGAGCCAGCTCACCCTCATCTCGGGCATCATCTGCCTGGGCCTGGGCGCGTTCCTGATCCTCCGCAGCGACATCGTGGTGCGCATCCTGCCCATCGTGTTCGGCCTGTTCGTCATCTTCGACAGCCTGGGCCGCATCCAGAACGCTCTGGACCTGCGCCGCTGTGAGTACCCCAGCTGGAAGGGCTTCCTGCTGCTGCCGGTGCTCAGCGTGGTACTGGGCGTGGTGATGATCCTGAACCCCTTCGGCACCATGGAGACGCTGGTCATGGCCATTGGCATCATCCTCATCATCGAGGGTGCCATCAACCTGCTCAGTGCCCTGTACACCGTGCTGGCCATCCGCCGCTTTTCCAAGCTCCACCCCGAGACCCAGTCCATGCTGGAATCCCTGACCGGTCAGGACCTGAACGGCGACGGCGTGATCGCCCCCGACATCGCTCCTGCCGACGTGGAAGCCTCCGCCGTGGAGCTGGATCATGTGGATGAGAGCGCGGAAGTGGAGCAGGAAGACGATTAAACTCCCTCCGTCATCGCTGCGCGATGCCACCTCCCTCCATGAGGGAGGCTTTGGCCACCCCCATAAAGCTTTCCTCCGAGAAAAGGCTCCCTCTCCGAGGGAGCTGTCGCCGACAGGCGACTGAGGGAGTTTGTAACTAATAGTAAAGGATAAAACTAGAGATGGAAAAATACGATCTGATCATTGTGGGTGCCGGTCCGGCCGGCATCTTCACCGCTGTAGAGCTGCTGCGCCACGGCAGCAAGAAAAAGATCCTGCTGGTGGAAAAGGGCAAGCCGGTGGAAAAGCGCCACTGCCCCAAGGCCGAGCTGGGCCACTGCGTCAACTGCCGCCCCACCTGCGCCATCACCACCGGCTTCTCCGGTGCAGGCGCGTTCTCGGACGGCAAGCTGAGCCTCTCCTATGAGGTGGGCGGCGACCTGCCCACCCTGATCGGCGAGGAGTTCGCACAGGAGCTCATCCATTACACCGATAAGATCTACCTCGAGTTCGGTGCCGACCCCCATGTGGAGGGCATCTACACCGGCGAGGACATCAAGGAGATCCGCAAGAACGCCATCCACGCCGGCCTGAAGCTGGTGGACTGCCCCATCCGTCATCTGGGCACCGAGAAGGCCCAGCAGCTGTATCTGGCCATCCAGAACTATCTGGCCGACAACGGCGTGGAAATGCTGTTCAGCACCGAGTGCGAGAACATCATTCTGGAGAACGAGGAGTGCAAGGGCGTGTTCATCAAGGGACCCAAGGACGAGGAAGCCCATGCTGTTTATGCCGATACTGTGGTCATCGGCACGGGCCGCCGCGGTGCCGACTGGCTGGAGAAGATCTGCGCCGAGCACCACATCGCCCACAAGCCCGGCACCGTTGACATCGGCGTGCGCGTGGAGTGCCGCAACGAGGTGATGGAAAAGGTGAACAAGGTGCTGTACGAGTCCAAACTCATCGGCTACCCCAAGCCCTGGAAGAACAAGGTGCGCACCTTCTGCCAGAACCCCGGCGGCTTTGTGGCGCAGGAGAACTACGACAACGACCTGGCCGTGGTCAATGGCCACAGCTTCAAGGAGAAGAAGAGCGAGAACACCAACCTGGCCATTCTGGTGTCCCACAACTTCACCGAACCCTTCAACCAGCCCATCGCCTACGCCCAGAAGGTGGGTGAGCTGACCAACATGCTGGGTGCGGGCCACATCCTGGTCCAGCGCTACGGCGACATTCTGGACGGCAAGCGCACCTGGCCCAAGGAGCTGGCGCAATCCAATGTCAAACCCACCCTGAAGGATGCCGTGGCCGGTGATATCACCGCCGCCATGCCTTACCGTGCCATGACCAACATCATCGAGTTCATCAAGATGCTGGATATGGTCGTGCCCGGCTTTGCCGCCAACGAGACCCTGCTTTACAGCCCCGAGCTGAAGTTCTACTCCAACAAGGTCAAGATGGACGAGAACCTCGACACCAACATCCGGGGCCTGCACTGCCTGGGTGACTCCTCCGGCTGGACCCGCGGCCTGATGATGGCCTCTGTCATGGGCGTGCTCATGGGCCGGAAGCTGGCCGAAAAGGAAGGGTGCTGACCGCACCTTCCCGCCCCTCAAAACGTAAAAAGGACTGCTCCAGCGGAGCAGTCCTTTTTGTTATTTCAGCTTGCCTTATTCCGGTTTGGAGAATTTGACAGCCAGCGGGTTCTGATGCACCCCGCGTCAGGAAATCCCGGTTTATTTTGGAATGATATGCATTTTCTTGCCAGATTCAATTGATTTTTCACCAAAAAGTCGGTATACTATTCCCAGAGTACTGTGCGTTGTGCCCAATGCACAGCGCGCACAGGGAGGTATTGCTATGCACGATTCCCCGGGAAGCGTCGTCACCCAGCTGTGCTCCGGGCTCCAGCTTTACAGCGCCGAACGGCGCATTGCGGACTGCATTCTTGCAGATGTAAAGTGGGCCTCGGTCGCCACCTCTGCGGAGCTTGCAAAGGCCAGCCACTCGTCCGAAGCCACGGTCACCCGGCTGTGCCACAAGCTCGGCTACGCAAATTACCGCAAATTCCAACTGGAGCTTGCGCGGGATGTGCTGGAGCAGCAGGAAACGGAGGCCCGCAAAAGGCCCCCCAATGACCCGCTGCATCAGGCCCTGCTCGATCTTCAGAACAACCGTCAGGAGGAGGTTCAGGCCACCATTCAGGCTTTGAACCTTGTCCAGCTGAGAAAAGTGCTGTCCATTCTGCGGGCGGCAGAGATCATTGAGATCGAAGCCAACAGCAGCAGCCTGCCCGTTGCTATGGATGCCTCACTCAAGCTGAGCAGTCTGGGCAAGCGCTGCACGATCAACCCAGTGCCGGAAAAGGCACGGTCTTTTTCTTCGGCACTGACCCCAAAAGATGCCCTGCTGCTCATTTCCAGCGCAGGCCGCTGCGAGGCGCTGGAGACGGCCGCCCGTGCCGCCAAGAAGAACGGCACACCGGTCATCCTCATCACCTGCGACAAGCGCTCGGCGCTGGCAGGCCTCTCCAACTATACCCTGCTGGCCTCCAACCGCATCCAGCGCATTGCCAGCGATATGCTGCCGTCCCAGCTTTCGGCAGCGCTGGTGGTGGAGGTGCTCTACTACCTGCTGTTGGGCAATTTCGATCTGAATTAAGCGCAAAAAAGTCCCGGCCGTTCTGGTCGGGACTTTTTGCTGTGTTTAAGCGATCATGCGTTAAAAACGTACTTGTCCATGCGGTGGAAAGCCTCCTCGATGCGGGAACGGGGAGAAGCCAGATTCATGCGCAGGTGGCAGGAGCCAAAGAACATGGTACCGTCCTGGATGGCAGCGCCCACATCCCAGCAGGCGTGCTCCACATCCTCAATGGTCTTGCCGTGGGCCTTGCACCAGTCGGTGCAGTCCACGAACAGCATGTAGGTACCCTGCGGCTTGGAGACGGTCACGCCCTCGAAATGCTTCTCGATGTAATCGCAGGCAAAGTCGATGTTGCCGGTCAGCACCTCGCAGAGCTCGTCGGTCCACTCGTAGCCCTCGGGCTTGTAGGCACCGATCAGGGCGTGCATGGAGAGAACGTTCATCATGTTGTAGTGGCTCAGGCTGGACTCCTTCTCCATGCGGTCACGCCACCAGCTGTTGTAAACGATATGGTAGCTGCCCACCAGACCAGCCAGATTGAAGGTCTTGGAGGGTGCATAGAAAGCGGCGGTGCGCTGGCGGGCATCCTCGCTCACAGACTGGGTGGGGATGTGCTTGTTTCCGCTCAGGATGATGTCCGACCAGATCTCATCGGAGACCACATACACATCGTACTTCTTGTACAGCTCCATGGCCTTTTCCAGCTCCCAGCGTTCCCACACACGGCCGCAGGGGTTGTGGGGGTTGCACATGATGGCGGCATGGATCTTTTCCTCTTTCAGGTGCTTTTCCATGTCCTCAAAGTCCATCCGCCACACGCCGTTCTCATCCTTGACCAGCGGGCTATGGACAGCCTCATAGCCGTTGTTCTTCAGGCTCATGGTGAAACCGATGTAGGTGGGGCTGTGGATCAGGATCTTGTCGCCCTTGGAGCAGACGCAGTTCAGGGCGCTGATCACGCCGCCCAGCACGCCGTTCTCGTAGCCGATGCACTCCTTGGTCAGGCCCTGCACGCCGTTGCGCTTTGCCTGCCACCGGATGATGGAATCGAAGTATTCATCGGTGGGGTTGAAGTAGCCAAACGCGGGGTGGTTGGTGCGCTCGATGATGGCTTCCTGGATGGTGGGCACGGTGGGGAAGTTCATATCGGCCACCCACATGGGGATGGCATCAAAGCCCTCCTTGGGGGCGGCGGGGGCAAAGCCGGTGCCAAGGCCATCCACTGCAATGGCATCCTTGCCGTGGCGATCCATGATGGAAGTGAAATCGTATTTCATAGCGGTGCTCCTTCTCTCAAAATTTTTATCTGGCCCCACTTTAACACACTTTGCCGCCGGGTGCAAGCAGCCAGCACGTTTCCCCGGATATCGTGCGGAAAAATCACGAATTTTTACGGTAATTGCACGCAAAAAGCCGGTCGGCATACGCCGACCGGCTTTTATTGACTTTCTGGATCAGCCCAGCATCTCGTGAGCGGTCTTGCAGATGGTCGCTGCATCCAGACCGTACAGCTTGAGCAGGTCCCATGCGGGGCCGGAGCAGCCAAACTTGTCCTGCACGCCCACGCGGCGGACAGGGGTGGGCAGCTTCTCGCTCAGAACGGCGCAGACGGCCTCGCCCAGACCGCCGATGACGCTGTGCTCCTCGGCGGTGATGACCTTGCCGCACTCCTTGGCGGCCTTGAGGACGATCTCCTCGTCCAGAGGCTTGATGGTGTGGATGTTGATGACCCGGGCGTGGATGCCCTCGGCAGCCAGCTGTTCCGCGGCAATGCGGGCTTCGTTGACCATCAGGCCGGTGGCGATGATGGCAATGTCGCTGCCCTCGGTGATCTGCTCGCCCTTGCCCAGCTCAAAGTGGTAGGTAGCCTCATCGTGGAACACAGGCACAGCCAGACGGCCGAAGCGCAGGTAAACAGGGCCCTGCATGGCGTAAGCGGCACGCACAGCGGCGCGGGCCTCCACATCGTCTGCGGGGCAGATCACGGTCATGCCGGGCAGGCTGCGCATCAGGGCAAAGTCCTCGCAGCACTGGTGGGAAGCACCGTCCTCGCCCACGGAGATGCCGCCGTGGGTGGCACCGATCTTGACGTTCAGGCGGGGGTAAGCGATCGAGTTGCGGATCTGCTCAAAGGCACGGCCTGCGGCAAACATGGCAAAGCTGGAAACAAAGGGAACATAACCCATGGTGGCCAGACCTGCGGCCACGCCCATCATGTTGCCCTCGGCAATGCCGCAGTCGAAGTGACGGTCCGGGTACGCCTTGCGGAACATACCGGTCTTGGTGGCGGCAGCCAGGTCAGCGTCCAGCACCACCAGGTCGTCGTGGCCCTCGGCGGCCAGCTCCTTCAGGGTGTTGCCGTAGCTGTCACGGGTAGCGATCTTCTTCACTTCTGCCATCTTACTTGTCCTCCTCTTCCAGCGCGGCGTAAGCTGCATTCAGCTCCTGCATGGCCTGTGCGTATTCCTCATCGTTGGGGCCCTTGCCGTGCCAGTCAACGGAGTTCTCCATAAAGGAAACGCCCTTGCCCTTGAGGGTATCCAGAATGATGCAGGTGGGCTTTTCGTTCTCAGCGCGGAAAGCGGCGATGGCGCTCTCAATGGCATCAAAATCGTGGCCGTTGATGGTCAGCACGTTGAAGTTGAAGGCCTTCAGCTTCTCCTCCAGCGGGGCGCTGTTCATCACGGTCTCGGTGGTGCCGTCGATCTGCAGATGGTTGCGGTCCAGCATGACGCAGAGGTTGGACAGGCCGTAGTGAGAAGCAAACATAAAGGCTTCCCAGCACTCGCCCTCTTCCACCTCGCCGTCACCCAGGATGGTGTAAACATTGATGGGCTTACCGGCGTGCTTGGCACCCAGTGCCATGCCGCAGGCGGCGCTCACGCCCTGACCCAGACTGCCGGTGGACATATCCACGCCCGGCACACTGTTCATGTTGGGGTGGCCCTGCAGGTAGCTGCCGATCTTGCGCAGGGTCTTGAGGTCCTCCACCGGGAAGAACCCACGCTCAGCCAGCGCGGCGTACAGCGCCGGAGCCGCATGGCCCTTGGAGAGCACCAGGCGGTCGCGGTCAGGGTTCTTGGGATCCTTCGGATCCACCTTCATCTCTACGAAATAGAGGTACGCCAGCACCTCGGCGATATCCAGGCTGCCGCCCGGATGGCCGCACTTGGCGCTGTGAGTGCCCTCGATCACGCCCATGCGGATGTGGCAGGCGTGTTTTGCCAGGGTAAGTTTTTCTGCATTTGTCATCTTTGGTCCTCCCGTATGAACCTCAGCGTTTGCATCGGATATGGTACGCACCCGGGCCGTACGCCCCGATGCGCTATTTCTCAAGTCTATATTATCTATTCTATGCAAAAACGTCAAGGTTCTTTCGGCAAAATGTACATCCCTTGGCAAAATCGCTTGTAAATGTTCCCGTTTTTGTTGAAAATGCAGGGCCATTTTGCCCCCGCAAAACATTTTTGCAGCTTTTGGCCGCTTTGCAATATCATCTTTTGCCGCTGTATGATATAATAAGATGAATTTGTTTGCTTTTTTTATCATTTTGGGAGGTTCCTATGTCTTTTTCCTCACCCACATCCCGGGCACAGCGCAGCCGCAGGATTTTGCCCTGGCTGCTGTACCTGTATGCCCTTGTGCTGTTCGCCATGCACTTTGTCCGCATTTTTGACAACTCCTTCTGGGGAGATGAGGGGTTCAGCATTGGCCTTGCCCAAATGAATGTTTTTGAAATGCTCCAAGTCACAGCGGCAGATAACCATCCGCCGCTGTACTATCTTTTCACGCAACTCCTATATCATCTTCTGGGCAATCACGGATATGTCTATCATCTGTCGGCTCTGATTCCCTATGGACTCATTCTGATTCTTGCCTGTACAGTGATTTTCAGACAGTTCGGATTGATTCCCGCAGTTGTTGTTTCCACTTTTGCCTCTTTGACTGATACCGCTATCATGTTCAATGTCGAGGCCCGAATGTATTCACTCGGCGCTTTCTTTGTGTTAGCGGCCTATCTGGCACTCCATAACATTCTTCATTCCGGTAAAACCTCCGATTGGGTCATTTTCAGCGTCGCCTCTCTTTGTGCCGCTTATACGCACTACTATGCCCTGATTTCCGTTGCATTTTTCTATCTGGCTCTGCTTTCTCTGCTTCCGCAGGATAAGAGCAACTTCAAAAAAATCCTTATCACTTATTGTGCCGCAGTGGTCGTCTACCTTCCCTGGCTTCTGGTATTGCTTCCCACTTTCAAACGTGCTGCGGCAGACTGGTGGTCCACCTTCATCCCTTCTCCGATCAATTGTATCGGATTCTTCTTCAACCCTTCTTGGACAGTCCTCATTTTCGGTCTTGCATTCCTTCTTTATTTCACAGCACAGGCCAAGTCGTCCTCTAAATGGCTCTTCGCCCCTGATACGATCTGGCTTTTGACCGGCTTGCTTTCTGCCGCCGGCACCTCCGCAGTCGGACTGATCGTTTCACATACCTTTCGCCCGCTTTTTCTCGTTCGATACCTTTATCCGCTCACCGCAGTCGTTTACCTGGTTTTTGGCTTTCTTCTGTCTAAAGTCCGTTGGAGAACCATTCTGTCCAGTATTCTGATTTTGGGAACGCTGGTGTGCAGTCTACCGGATTTCTACCAAACCTATCAGCGGGAAAAGCGCATCGACCTTGCGACCACCCAGTGTCTGGAAGTTATTACCCCCTCTCAGGATGCAGTTCTTTATACAACGAACTACTTCCTAGACTGGACACTCTTTGATTATTACTTTCCGGGACGTGTCCATGCTCAAATCGAATCCTCCGATATTTCTCAGTGCTTCACTTCTTCGCAACCTGAGATCTGGATCTTTATGGAACATGCGCTTTCTGATGCCGAATTGAATGCAGCCTCCGACAATGGTTATTCTCACACCAATGTCTGCAACAGTACATTTGCAGAAGGCCCCGGTGAAGATTCCTTTTATTACATCTACAAATTTCAAAAATCCGCAAACACCACCCCGTAACCATCCTCATCCGCTGAGCTTGACAAGGCGGCTTTGCATCTGCTATACTTTTTGCACAATTCCCGGCTGAAGCCGGGGCTTTGCGGGCCGAAGCCCGTGTTTCTCCCCGCAAACACTATTTTAAAACAGACACCATGAAGGGGTCTGCCGCTGGCGCGCGTGCTGGCGGCAGGCCCTTTTTGTCTGTGCATTTTCAGGAGGAATCATTGATGAATACCAAGACCCGTTCCACGACCCGTGATCTGGTGCTGGCCGCACTGTTTCTGGCACTGGCTTTCGTGCTGCCCATGATCACCGGCCATGTGCCTCAGATCGGCAATATGCTCTGCCCCATGCACTTCCCGGTGCTGCTGGCTGGCTTCGTACTGGGCGGCCCCTGGGGCCTAGCACTGGGCTTTGCCGCCCCGCTGCTCCGCTCGGTGCTGTTCGGGATGCCCCCGATGTACCCCATTGCCATCGCCATGGCCTTTGAGCTGGCCACATACGGCGCTGTGGCCGGTTTCATGTACCGCAAGGTGCAGCACACCCTGCCCATGACCTACGCCACCCTTGTTACCTCGATGGTGGCAGGCCGCCTTGTCTGGGGTGCGGTGCGCTTTGTGCTGGCCGGTCTGTCTGGCTCCAGTTTCCCGTTCAGCGCGTTCCTGTCCGGTGCGGTGCTCACTGCTGTGCCCGGCATCGTGGCGCAGCTCATCCTCATTCCGCTGATCGTGGCCGCGCTGCAGAAAGCCAGGCTGACGGCTTAAAATCCCTGCACTGACCGAACCCGCACAGCAAAAAAGCCCGGAACCGTACCTGCTATGGCGGCAGGTGGTTCCGGGCTTTTCAGTTCATATTACAGTGTGGCAGCAGCTGTAACAAAAAAGAAGGAGAATCTTCAACCGGCAAATGGGAGAAGATCAGCCGGCAAAGCTTGCATTGACAGCGCGGCGGTTGCTCTGGTTGACAAAGTTCTTCTTTGCGCTCTCGAGCAGGCTTGCAAAAGCCAGACCAATGCCGCAGTTATCGGACACGCCCTCGGTGACAGTCAGGTAAGCGTCCATCATAGTGTTGTCCAGAATAGCAGTGTTCTTGTTCATCATAATAAATATCCTCCGTATATCGGTAAATGTCATTGTATTTTTTGGCAGGGCCTCTATCTCCCTGCATCCTCAGAGCGGAACCGTTCAGAACCCTTCGTTCTTTTGTTCCCCTCTCTGAGGATGGCCATATTATGCCACTCAATTATGAAATTGTTTTATAAATTCTATGAACAAACTATGAATTTAGTGATACATTTTTAACGTTCTTTCGTTCTTTGCGCAACTAGCACAAAACGTTTTTTATGAAAAATAAAGTTCTTGTATACATGGACAATTGAAACCTTGTTTGGAAAGTTTTTTCAGATTTTCTCTCCGTTTTGCCCAGAATTTCTTCTACAAAAAGAGTTCTTATCGTGTAAAATCCGTCAGAATCCGTCAATTTCCAACAGGACGAGGGCTTTCCTGTGCAAAATGCCCAGAAAAAAGTTCCAAACAAAAAGGCCGCCGTGCCAGCAGCACAGCAGCCTTTGAAAAGCCATTTCAGTTTTGCATCACTTGCACAGGAACGCCGGCAGGGGCTTGCCCTCCCTGCGCCACTGGTGATATTCCGCAGTGGCGGCAAATTCCACGTCACCGGCGGAGTTCAGGGCAGTTTCCACGGAATCCTGCACCACGCCGATGATAAAGCCGACACCGACCACCTGCATGGCGATATCATTGGAGATGCCGAACAGGGAGCAGGCCATGGGGATCAGCAGCAGGGAGCCGCCAGCCACGCCGGAAGCACCGCAGGCACCCAGAGCGCTCATCACGGAAAGAACGATGGCGGCGGGCAGGGACACCTGAATGCCCAGCGTATTGGCCGCAGCCAGCGTCATAATGGTAATGGTGATGGCGGCACCATCCATATTGATGGTAGCGCCCAGGGGGATGGAGACGGAATACATATCCTTATCCAGCCCCAGCTTTTCGCACAGATCCATATTGACCGGAATGTTGGCGGCAGAGCTGCGGGTGAAGAAGGCGGTCAGGCCGGATTCACGCAGGCAGCGGAACACCAGCGGATACGGGTTGCAGTGCAGATACACAAAGATGATAAAGGGCGAGACGACCAGTGCCATAAAGAGCATGGTACCCACCAGCAGGAGCAGCAACCTGCCGTACTGGGTAAAGATGGACAGGCCATTGCTGGACACGTTGGTGTACACAAGGCCCATGATACCGAAGGGTGCCAGATTGATGATCCAGCGGACGATCTGGGAGACTGCATCCGCGGTGTTTGCCAGGAACAGCTTGGTGCTGTCTGCGCCGTACCTCTTCATAGCCAGACCGAACAGGCAGGCCCAGAACAGGATGCCGATGTAATTGCCGTTCAGCAGGGCGCTGACGGGGTTTGCCACAAAGTTGGTGAGCAGGGTGTTCATCACCTCGCCCAGACCCTGGGGCACCACCTCGGATTCTGCCGCCTCAGCCAGAACGACGGTCTGAGGGAACAGGAAGCTGGTCACCACCGCAATGGCGGCGGCCAGGAAGGTGGTGAGCATGTACAGCCAGATGACCGTGCCAAAGCGCCGGTCCAGCTTGGACGTGCCCTGCGCCAGCGCACTGGCCACGATAACGAACACCAGCACCGGGGCAATGCCCTTCAGGGCACCCACGAACAGGCTGCCGAACTCTTCCACCCAGCCCGCACCGGGCACCGCCAGTGCCAGCACCGCACCGACCGCAAGGCCGATGACGATGCGCAGGATCAGGCTGGTGGCGTTGTACCTTGCCGCAACCGCTTTCAACGTTTTCATAACTTTTCTACTCCCCTATCCAGATTGTGCGCCTATTGCGCACAGTTTTCCCATTCCTCTACACGGAACAAGTACGATTATACGCCTCGCAGGCCAAAAAGTCAAAGATTTTGCCCGCTTTTTTTGTTTTTCATTTCAACATATACAGACACGAGCTTTTTTCACTGTCCGCGCACAGAATACAATTTCACAAAAAGAGACCGCACCCCGTGTGTTTCGGGATGCGGTCTGTTCCTGTTTTAGTCGAGATAGGACACCTTGCCGGGCACAAAGCCCTGAATGCCCATGCCGGGCGCGTCGGAGACGGTGATGTTCTTTTCGTCAAACACGGCACCGCCGAGGATGTGGTCCTCGCTGCAGAGCACCGGGCCGTCGAGGTCGATCTTGGTGATGATCTTCTTGGCGCAGGCCAGCTCCACGGCGGCGTTGACCGAGATCTTTGCTTCCAGCATACAGCCGATCATGCACTCCACACCGTACACCTCAGCGGCGGCAGCAATGCGCAGGGCATTGGTGATGCCGCCGCACTTCATCAGCTTGATGTTCACCAGGTCGGCCGCGCCGGTCTGCATGATCCGCAGGGCATCTGCCGGGCTGAACACGCTCTCGTCGGCCAGCACGGGCACATCGGCATGGCGGGTGACATACTGCATCCCCTCAAGGTCTGCGGCGGGCACGGGCTGCTCCACGAACTCGATGTCCAGCCCCTTCTCCTGCATCTGGTTCAGGATGCGGACCGCCTGCTTGGCGTTCCAGGCCTGATTGGCATCGATGCGGAGCCTGATGTCCCGGCCCACGGCCTGCCGCACCGCAGCAAGGCGGGCCACATCCAGCTCAGGGTCGATGCCAACCTTGACCTTCAGGCAGTCGTAGCCGCGCTGGACGGCGGTGCGGGCATCCCGGGCCATCTCCTCCGGCGGGTTGACGCTGATGGTGATATCGGTCACGATGTTCCTGCGGGCACCGCCCAGCATCCGGTAAACAGGGGCGCTGTACTTCTGGCCCAGCAGATCCCACAGGGCCATGTCCACAGCGGCCTTGGCGCTGGTGTTGTGGACAAGCGCCTTCTGCACGGCGGCGGTCAGATCCTCAAATTCATCGAGGTCGCGGCCCAGCAGGGCAGGGGCGATATGATCCCGAATGGCACCGAGGATGGCCCCGGTGGTGTCGCCGGTGATAACACCGGTCGGGGGTGCTTCGCCGTAGCCCACCGCACCGGTATCGGTGTGGAGCTCCACGATAACATCCTCAACGCTGTTCACAGTGCGCAGTGCCGTTTTGAACGGCACCCGCAGCGGGGTAGAAATGCGGCCCAGCCGCACCTGCGTGATCTTCATAGTCCCGTCCTCCTTCTTATTCCAGCGGCAGATTTGCCAGCTTGACAATGGCGTTTGCGATGATCTGGGCGTTCTGCACCAGACGTTCCAGATCGATGCATTCATCGGGCTGATGCTCTGTGACCGGGTCGCCTGCGAACAGGGGGCCAAAGGCCACCACATTGGGCAGCATCTTGGCGTAGGTGCCGCCGCCGATACACTTGGGCGGGGCATTGTCGCCGGTGGCCTCCCGGTAAACCTCCAGCAGGGCGCTGACCAGCGGGGTCTCGGCAGGGTAGTAGAGCTTTTCCTTGTGCACCTGCCCATCCAGCGCCCAGCCTGCGGCCTCAAAGGCGGCCTGCACAGCGGGCTGGCAGTCCGCCCGTTCCATGGTCACGGGATAGCGGTAGTTCAGCTTGACCCACAGATGCTGCGCGTCGCCCTCGATCAGCCCCCAGTTGCAGCTCATGGGGCCGGAGAGCGCATCCTCCAGCCGGTGGCCCAGCAGGCGCTCGCCGTAGGGGTCGGTGCCCAGCTTCTCGGCCAGAAAGTGCACGGCCTGTTTTGCATCCCCCTCCAGCGGCAGCCGGTCGAGGTAGCACACCAGCCGCCCGATGGCGTTTTCGCCCTGCTCCGGGTGGCTGCCGTGGGCCGAAACGCCCACCGCTTCCACCTGATAGCCGCCGGGGATGGCTGTCACGGTGATGTGCTCCGCATCCGGCAGGGCGGCCCCCGCCGGGGCGGTCAGCACAGCGCAGGCGTAGTCCGGCACCACATTGCCGGCCACGCCGCCCTGCACCCTGCTCAACTGCCAGGCCCCGGTCTGGTGCAGCTGAACAGCATAGCTCTCGTTCAGGATGCCCTTTTCGCCGTTGATGAGCGGATACTCGCCGTCCGGGGTGAAGCCCAGCACCGGGATCTCCCCGCCGTGGGCCTTGTAGTACAGCACGTCCCGGTCGTTGGTCTCCTCGTTCAGGCCGAACAGCAGCCGGACACGGCGGTTGAGCGGGATGCCCAGATCCCGGATGGCCTTCAGCGCGAACAGGCTGGCCACCACCGGGCCTTTGTCATCAATGGCTCCCCGGCCATACAGCCTGCCGCCCTCGATCTCGGCGGCGTAGGGCGGGTGATGCCAGCCCTCGCCCTCGGGCACCACGTCCAGATGCCCCAGCACCGCCACCATCTCGTCCCCGGTGCCGATCTCGCACCAGCCGATGTACCGATCCATGTCGGTGGTCTCAAAGCCCAGCTCATGGCAGAGGGCCAGCGCCTCGGCAAAGCAGGCATCCACCTCCTCGCCAAAGGGCTTGCCCGGCAGCGGGTCGGCCTCCACACTGCGCCTGCGCACCAGCCGCTGGAGCGCCGCCACCATCTGGGGCCGCAGCGCCGCCACGGCCTCGTTCAGTTTTTTGTCCATACGTTCCACCCCTTTTGTGATTCATTTCACAGCTTGTATTATAGAACGATTGCCCCCGCTCCACAAGCCCCCAGTTCCACGAAAAAACGCCCCCGCATACTTCATCAGAAGTATCCGGGAGCGCTCGGTCAGCCTGCTGGCGCTGCTTGTCACGGTTGCGAAAGCCGCATTTGATGCTGGCTGGAAGATTTCTCACGAGAAGAGCGATAAAAACAAAGAAGATTGACCGCCTCTGTTTCCCCAAACCGAACGGTCAATCTTTTTTGATCCACTAGAAACGGGAAGCTGACCAAACATTGCTCGTCAGCACCTTTTCTATTTGTAGTATAGTCAATTTTAAACGATTTGTCAAGGGATATCCACCACTGTCAGACTGCCGTCTGGTTTTTCTTTTTTTTTTTTTTCAAATTTTTTTGAAAAAGGGTGAAAGGATTCCGCGCGGCGTGTATTTAAGGAAGTAAGAGCATCCATTTTTGCCGGAGCTCCACTTCCGGCCCAAAGAAAGTGAGGGACCTCCTATGAAGAAACGACTTATCAGCCTTCTGGTGGCGCTGTGCATGGCGGTAACGCTCCTGCCTGTGTCGGCAATCACAGCGTGGGCGGAGGAAGGCGGCTCCAACTTGAAACCTTTACAAATTCAGTCTGGTTATCCGGTTCTCAATGGTATAACTCCTACAATCAATTCTGATGAGCACGAAATTTATACCGGTAAGGACTGGAGCTATGATGGCACAGCTAAAGTTTTGACCATCGCCCCCGAAAGCCCTACTACTTATGATTTGACAGATCTCGGAAGCATCCGTCAGGATCCAATCAGTATTTTATGTTCTGCCATCATAGGGGAACACGCAACGATTGAAAATGGTAATTTTGGGGACACCAAAAATCCTGGTTCCAGTATTACCAATTATGGCACTATAACGAGTGGAACTTACTCAATGCCCGTTATAAATCATGGTACTATTACCGGCGGCACTTTTTTTGATCCCATTACCAATGACCCCACTGGCACGATTGAAAATGGCACGTTTAAATCTACCGTTACCAACAACGGCGCCATAAAGGGCGGCATTTTTCAAAAAAAACCAGAGGGTGTCAATGTCGCTAGCGGCTATACCTTGAAAGTGAATTCCCAGATGAATGGCAGCTATGACATTCTCTTCGCAACAATCAATACTCTCGGCTCAAGCGGTTATGTCATTCCCAATTCCTACTATAATACCAGCGTCACCATCAAATATTCTTTTACCTATGGCAGTTCAAAAAGAGCATTTCCTATTGATGTTACATTCGGAGACACAAACGACACACCTCGTTTGTTAGAAGATTGGGCACCAAATGCAAGTCATTACGATGATGGTATGGGTTATTTTTCTGTCACTTTCACCGCACCACCTGCCACTGCGGCCACCGTTACCCTGAGCATGCTGACCCGGCTGGTGATCGATAAAGACGGCTACCCCGTTGGCACCAAGGGCGGCACCCAGGATTACAGCGGCAACGGCTGGAATTTTAATGCGAGCAATAACACGCTGACGCTGGAAAGCGGCCGTTATGATTTCTCCGGTGAGAAAAACGCACTGGGCCCCCTGAACCCGAATGTCCACTTGGTGGTTGAATCCGGTGCCAAGCTGACCGGCGGCGCGTTCAAAAACACGCCCACTGGTGAAGGTGCAGGCACATTCAAAACAGTCACCCTGAACGGAACCGGTTCTATCACAGCGGTCAATGGCCTTACGTCCGGCGACTGGGGCAACACGCTTTATGCAGTCCAGACCGGGAATAATACCATTACCGCCAGTGAACCCATCCTTGATATCAACCGCATTTTATTGGAAAGCGTATATCCGGATTCTTCCAACAAAAACACCGTGTGCATCAATATAGAATCTCTTAATTCTGTGAGTGCTTTTAATCCGGAAGCGGATATCATACTGAACCAGGCTTCCCATGGTTTGCCCCTTATCATGGACAGTGATGGCACACCGGTTATAGTCAATGCTCCTTTTGCGCCCGATAACAATTATTATAATTATTATGGTGACGGCTGGTATGTTAATAAAGCATCCGATGGCATGAGCCATGGCACACTGTATCTGACCGGCGGAAAAACCTACAACTCCTACAACTTCCGATTTACCGACCCCGTCAATAAAACCGGCCAGTTGGATGCAGTGAAATGCGGCATTGTTAACGAAGGCGGCATCATCGAAGATGGCATTTTCAATACTCTGGCAGCAAATGGTTGGCCTGATGGCGATCCCACTAAAACGCATAAAATCGAGGGCGGCACATTTGCAGCCGGTTTGCTTTATAATGACGGAACGATAACCGGCGGTGCATTCAACGGAAAGGATAGTGTGCTCAACAAACTCGTAGGGAGCACCGTAGTAAGCGATACTGCGCTCAGTGGCGATTATCGCTCTGTTACCGTAAAAGATGGAGCTATCTCGAAAGTAAACGACACGCTTCCTCTTGTTTACGATAAGACCGCCGATGATTTGATTCCGAGCTCCGCATGGGATCTGTATTCTTATGCAGGCACCGTCCTCACCGTAGAATCCAATGTAGATATTACGAATATCAACGGTCAAAAAATCGGCGATGCATTCAGCAGCTACTACCTGAACGGTGAAACCAACAAAAAAGTGGTATGCTTTGAGATGCCCGACAGCGATGTGGAGTTGAACTCGACCAAAATCGTTGTTCCCGACCCGAAGCCCGAACCCAAACCCGAGCCCGAACCCGAAGCCCCCACCTACACCCTGACGGTGAAGGGCGGCACGTTCACCTACAACGGCGGCGAAGCCATGACCAGCGCCAGCGTGCCGGTGGATGCCGAGGTCAAGGTGACGCTGAACCAGAGCGCCGTGCCCGAGGGCATGGTGTTCGACCTGTGGGCCATGGATGAAGCCAGCCTGCTGGGCAACCCGGCGGTCGCCTACAACGAGGAGAGCTTTACCATCCCGGCAGGCAGCGTGGCCAAGGGCAGCACCGTGACCGTGGAAGCCCAGTACCGGGATGCCACCATCGAAAGCGAGCCCAGCGTTCTGGGCACTGCCGCCATCATCGGCGTGGCCGGTGCAGGCACGGCAGTCATCGTGTGGCAGGGCTACCGCATCGGCATGGAGCTGTACGAGAAGTATTTCCAGCCCACGCCGGAAGAGGATGCGGTGGTCGAACCCACGCTTGAAAGTCAGATGACAGATCCGATTTCCTGAAAGCGGGCTCACCCTCTCAGTCTCGCTTTGCTCGACAGCCCAGGTTGTGGCTCCCAGCAGCTGCTTCGTGCAATTGCACTCGCACCTTGCTGGCCACTGCCCCAACAACTCCTCCCTCAATCCGCCACTGGCGGCGGTCGTCGTCGTTGCCCCCAAAGGGAGAGCTCTTGACAAACCGATATAAAAACAGCGCCGCTCCATCGTTTTCCGGTGGGGCGGCGCATTTTTGCGGTTCAATCCCGGCGCAAAGGCAGGGTAAGGGACATTTTCTGGTAGGCAATGCGGGGCGTGCCATCCTCCACATGGATGATGCCGCACTTGGTAAAGCCGTTTTCTTCCAGCAGGTGCTGCATGATCTTGTTGTCGGCGTGGGTGTCGGCCCGCAGGCTCTCGCAGTGCTCCAGACACCAGGTGATCACAGCGGCGGCAACGCCGGGGTGCCTGCCCGCCGAAGCCAGCCGGTGGATGGTGCCGTAGGGCAGGGTATCATTCAGCCACTTGCCATCCTCGATCCGGGCATAGGTGGGGTCCGGGCCAAGGATAAAGGCAAACACGCCCTCCAGCTCACCGTTGACAAGGTAGAGGAAGAGCCGGTTGGAATCAATGTCCTCTTCCAGCAGCTCCTGCGGCGGGAAATGCTCTCCCCATTGGGTGGGGTTGCCGGAATCCGCCATCGCCTGCCGGGCACGGGCATAAATTTTCAGGATCGCATCCAGATCTGCACGTCTTGCTCCACGAAACATCTTCATCCAACCTCTCTTCCGGCAGGCCGCTGCCCGCCCTGATCGTTCTGCTTTAATATAACACAAAACGGCCCTCTCCGTCAAAGCCTGCTGCAAAGGCGGAGAGGGTCGTTCACTGATGCGCTTATGTGCGCTGGCTGCGTGCCCGGCGGTACTCCCGGGGGCTCTGGCCATACCGCTCATGGAACAGGCGGTAGAAGTAGCTGGTGTTCTCGTAGCCCACCTGGGTGATGATCTGCTGGATGTTCAGGTCGCTGCGGCGCAGCAGACGGGCGGCGGTCTCCATCCGGTGCTTCTGCAGCAGCTCCTTATAGGTCTTTCCGGTCTGGGCCCGGACGCACTCGCTGACATACGCCAGCGAAACGCCGTAGCTGCGGGCCACATTGGAAAGGCTTGCTTCGCGGTAATTCTGGGTGATCTCCTGTAATGCCGCCTGGACCAGCGCTTCGCGGCTGACCGCCTCGCCGCGCGTTTCCAGCGGGAAATTCTTGGTCTGTACCATAGCGTAAAACCCTCCGTTGCGGCAGCGGCGGGCGGGGACAGGGGGATGCCGGACACCCGCCGCAGCCAGTTCATCAGGCTTTCTTGGGAAGCCTTTCTGCCTATAATACGGGCGGGGCACAGAAATAATTGCAAATAGCTCAAATTTTTACAGAAACAAAAGATCAGAACATATTTTCGTTATGATAACGCCCGCTGCGGACGAACTCCACCCACTCGGCCAGATTCACGGCGTGGTCGCCGATGCGCTCCAGGTACTTGATGACCATGAGCAGATCCAGGGCGGCATCCACCTTGCCGGGGTCGGCGGCGATCTCCTGCGCCAGCGTATGCTTGATGGCGTTGAAATCGTAGTCCACCTCATCGTCGGCGGCAATGACCCTGAGGGCGGCCTGCTCGTCCTCAGAGGTCAGGGCATTCAGGGCATCCAGGATCATCTTGTGCGCCTTCTGGCCCATCCTGATGGCCTGGCTCACAGCAGGGTCGCCCTCCTTGCGGACAATGACCAGATGAGGGATGATCTCCGCGATATCGGAGGCATGATCGCCGATGCGCTCCACATCCGTGACCACCTTCATGGTGGTGGAGATGCGGCGCAGGTCGCCTGCCACCGGCTGCTGGCGGAGCAGCAGGGTCATGCAGCGGTGCTCAATGTCCCGCTCCATGTTGTTGATGCGGCCATCGCCCTGCGCCACGGCGGCGGCAGCCCCGGCATCGGCGGTGCAGAGGGCTTCCATTGCAGCTTCCACGGCATCGGCAGCGCTCTGACCCATCTCGGTCAGGGCCGTTTTCAGGGCGGCAAGGTCGTTTTCGTATTGTGTGCGGTTGCTCATTGCGTTTTACTCCTTAGCCGAACCGGCCCGAAATGTAATCCTCGGTGCGCTTATCCTGCGGGGTGCTGAAGATCTGCGCCGTGGGGCCGGCTTCCACCAGCTCGCCCAGCAGGAAGAAGGCGGTGCGGTCGCTGATACGGGCTGCCTGCTGCATGTTATGAGTCACGATGACCACGGTGTAGTTCTTTTTCAGCTCGCTCATCAGCTCCTCCACCTTCATGGTGGAGCCGGGGTCCAGAGCGCTGGTGGGCTCATCCATCAGCAGGACTTCGGGCTTGACAGCCAGGGCGCGGGCAATGCACAGGCGCTGCTGCTGGCCGCCGGAAAGGCCCAGGGCGCTCTTTTTCAGGCGGTCCTTGACCTCGTTCCAGAGGGCGGCACCCTGCAGGGAGCTTTCCACCAGCTCGTCCAGCTCTGCCTTGTTGTGCACACCGTGCAGCCTGGGGCCGTAGGTGATATTATCGTAGATGCTCATGGGGAAGGGGTTGGCCTTCTGGAACACCATGCCCACCCGGCGGCGCAGCTCAGTGGGCTGCATCTCGCGGGCAAAGATGTCCTGCCCTTTCAGGCGGACATCGCCCTCGATGCGGACCCCGGGCACAAGGTCGTTCATCCGGTTCAGGGTCTTCAGGAAGGTGGACTTGCCGCAGCCGGAGGGGCCGATGAGGGCCGTGATCTCCCGCTCGCCCATGTCCAGCGAAATATCTTTCAGCGCCTTGAAATCCCCGTACCAGAGGTTCAGGTTTTTGGCTGTGATAATGGGTGATACGTTTTCCATAGTTTTCCTCTTGTATTGACTCCCTCAGTCGCGGCTATGCCGCGCCAGCTCCCTCTGAGAGGGAGCCTTTTGCGTTGCGGGCAGGATAAGCCTCCCTCCGTGAGGGAGGTGGCATCGCGCAGCGATGACGGAGGGAGTTATTTACTGCTTCTGTTTCAGTTTGGTTTTTGCCAGCCGGGCTGCCAGATTGATGGCAAGCACCAGCACCAGCAGCACTGCACCGATGGCCCAGGCGGAGTCGAAATCGCCGTCCTCAAAGGCACGGAGGTAGAGCAGCACCGACAGGGTGGCACCGTTGGAGGTATAGGCCTTGAGCACACCGTTGGCAATGACCTCGGCGGCACCGGCGGTGAAGAGCAGCGCGGCGCTTTCGCCCACGATGCGGCCCACAGCCAGGATGCAGCCGGTCACAATGCCGTCGATGCTGCAGGGCAGCACGATGGTGCGGATGATGTGCCACTTGCCCGCACCCAGACCCAGCGCGCCCTCACGGTAGCCCTGGGGCACCGTTTTCAGGGATTCCTGGGTGGTGCGGATGATGGTGGGCAGGTTCATGATCACCAGCGTCAGGCTGCCGGAGAGCAGGCAGGTCTGGAAGCCCAGTGTCTGGGCGAACACCAGCATACCCACCAGACCGTAAATGATACTGGGGATGCCCGCCAGCGTCTCGTTGGTGAACTCGATCACCGAGATGACCTTGCGGTTCTGGGCGTACTCGGTCAGGTAAACGGCCGCGCCCACACCCAGCGGCAGCACGATCAAAAGCGTCAGCAGGATGACATACAGCGTGTTGAGGATCGCAGGCAGGATGCCGTCCGTGCCCTTCAGCACACTGGCGGTGGTGGTCAGGAATTTCCAGCTGATGTGCGGGATGCCCCGCACCAGCACCATGCCCAGAATGCCCGCCACCAGTACGATGACCAGCACAGCCGAGGCCCAGACCAGCGCGTTCATCACGCGGTTCCAGGTGCGGCGGGAGGCAGAAGCACTGTTATTCATCGCGCTTTCCTCCCTTCAGCACAACATTGAGCAGGATATTGATGCCCATGATAAAGACGAACAGCACCAGCGCAATGCTGAACAGCGCCTGTTTCTGCAGGCCGCTGGCGTAGCTCATCTCCTTGGCAATGGCGGTGGTCAGGAAGGTGACGCTGCGGAACAGGCTGTCCGGCATGTTGGGGCTGTTGCCAGCCACCATCATCACGGCCATGGCCTCGCCGATGGCGCGGCCGATGCCCAGCACGATACCGGCGGCAATGCCGCTCCGGGCAGCGGGGACGCTGACCTTGAACCAGGTCTCGACATCCGTTGCGCCCAGAGCCAGGCTGCCCTGCTCATACTCCGGCGGCACAGCGTTGAGCGCTGTGACCGACACCGACACGATGCTGGGCAGGATCATCACCGCCAGCACCACGATGGCGCTCAGCAGGCAGGCACCGGAGGCCTTGCCAAAGGTCCTGGCCACGGCGGGCACCAGCACCTGCATGCCCAGCAGGCCGAACACCACGCTGGGGATGCCGCTCAGCAGCTCAATGGCGGTCACGACCACGGTGCGCACCTTCGGGCCTGCGGCCTTGGAGAGGAACACCGCCGTCAGCAGGCCAATGGGCACACCGATCACGGTGGCACCCAGTGTGCCGTAAACGCTGGACAGGATGAAGGGCAGGATGCCGTAGGCCGGGTCGGCGGCGGTGGAAGCCCACCGGGTGCCGAACAGGAACCGGAACAGCCCGATCTTCTGGATGGCAGGCACACCGGAGAGGACCATGTACACCGAGATCAGGAGCACACAGCCCACCGCCAGAATGCCGCAGAGGAAGAAGATGAAGTTCATCACCGCTTCCAGCCACGCAGCAGGGGTTCTGGGGAGAGAGATCTTTTTGTTGTTCATAGCATCATTGCTTTCCGCAATTACTCATTCACAGGAACAGCACCGGCAGTGCGGATCAGGTCAGCAGCATCGGCACTGGTGGCAAAGTCGAAGAAGGCCTGTGCCTGCTCAGACAGAGCGACAGACTTGTTGGTGACGAATACGAAGGGACGCTGCACCTCGTAGCTGCCATCCTTGACGGTCTCCTCGCTGCACTCCACGCCGCCAACGGTGACCATCTTCACGGTGTCGCCCACAGCGGACAGGGAAGCGTAGCCGATGGCCAGAGGGTTGGCCTCCACCGCGCTGATGACAGCGCCGGTAGCGGTCAGCTCCTGCGCGTACTTGCAGCTGTCCTTGACATCCACAATGCTCTCAAAGCCATCACGGGTGCCGGAGCCAGCCTCACGGCCGATCAGAACGATCTCGCCGTCGTCGCCGCCGACTTCAGACCAGTTGGTGATCTCGCCGGTGAACATCTGCTTGAGCTGGTCAACGGTCAGATCCTCGACCTTGCTTGCATTGTTGACGATGATGGCGATGCCGTCCAGAGCGATGGTGGTGCCATCCACGTCAGCCTTCTCGTCGTCCTTCAGGGCACGAGAGGACAGGCCGATGTCCAGGGTCTTATCGGCAGCACCGGTGATGCCTGCGCCGGAACCGGTGGGGTCGTAGCTGACAGTGACACCCGGCTCAACCTCGGCAAAGCCTTCGGTCAGGGCAGCGATGACATTCTTCATGGAAGTGGAACCACCGGCAGCAACATTGCCGGACAGGGCAGCAGCGGTAGAAGAAGCAGTGGAGCCTGCAGCGGCAGAGGTGGAAGAAGCTGCAGCAGAGGAAGCAGAACCGCCGCAGGCGGTCAGGGCAGCAGCGGCAGCAGCAGCACCGCAGACAGTGAGAAACGAACGACGTGTGATCTTTTTCATAATATTTGTCCTCCAAACATCCGGGTTTTCCGCTCCCGGCTCTTGTTTTCGTATTTTTCCTGGGTACGGCACTATTGTATCCCAGTCGGAGAACCGCTTCGACCACAAGCGGGAAAAATCGAGGTAAATTGTTCGGACATGTTTTTGCCCCAATGTAAAATTTGGGCGCAAAAAAGCCCGGGGTGCGGGTGCACCTCGGGCTCTTGGGGGATATTAGACTTTATCGACAGCGGAGACTGTCACTTTGCCGTCACTCGTCAGAGCAAACTCAGCTGTCCTGCCTTGCAGGGTCACATACAGCTTGAAGGGTACGCCCTGCTTAAAAGAACCGTACCCACTGGCCTTTGCACGGAACTGCGGCACATAAGTCTTTGTCAGTTTAGAGGAGATCTCCTCTTTTCCATTGGTCAGTTCCAGCGCGGTCTTATCAATTTTTGCCGCAAAGACTCCGGCAAAATTGTATTTGATCTCGCTGGCTGCACCATTGTACCGAATCCGCACATTGGGTTTGCAGAGGTAGCCGTTGGCGTTCTCATTGCCCACGACCTCATCACCAGTGATGGTCATGTTGCCGGTCATGGTCACTTCAAACTCACCCAGCCCGATGGTTGCGGACGGGATCTCGCTGCCGCCCCCATCACAGCCGGTGAGGACACCAGCGGCAGAAGCGGCCAGCACAGCGGCGGCAGAGGCTTTCAGAAAATCACGGCGGAAAAAACATTACGCATCAGAAATTCCTCCCATCTCAGATCTGGTTTGTTCCTATTACCATAGTACCATATTTACCCAGACTGTCAAGGGACAGAATTCAACCTCTCAGAACTGCACCTCCACGCCATCGGGGCGGTAGAAGGTGACATTCCTGCGCCACTGGGGCTCACCCATGGTGCGGCGGTAGCAGTCTGCCAGCTGCCGCACAGCCTCCTCGGGGCTGCGCACCTTTCCGCCGCAGCAGGGGAGCACCAGCACCCGGAACCAGGCATCAAAGAGATGCTCTGTCCAGCCGGTATCCCTGGTCCCGCACCGGGCGTAAAAGCCCAGGCGGCGCACAGCCATGGCCTCGTCCTCGGCTTTTTCGGGGCACTCCGCTTCAATGAGGATGGCCTGCGCGCCCTTCTCGTGGTCGGGCAGGGCGGCCAGCAGAGCGGCTCCGATACCGCCGGCCCGGTATTGGGGCAGAACAGCAAAGTAGTCCAGCTGGCTCACCTCACAGCCCACGGGCCGCACCATCAACAGATACGCCGCCAGCGCGTCGTCCTCGTACACGCCCCAGGTGTGGGCGTTGCCGGCGGCCTCGCTGTTCAGGATCATGCTCAGGGGCTTCAGCTCTCCGGCAGGAAAATCCCGGCGCATCTCGTTCCGGTAAACGTTCGTCAGCTCTTCGGCGGTCAGCAGCCGCCAGGTCAGGCTCTCGGGGTTCATACGATACGGGTTCCTTTCTGGTAGACAGCCTGGATGTTCAGCTCCTTGTCCGCCAGGATCACATTGCCGTAGCGGCCTGCAGCCAGACTGCCGTAATCATTGTCGATGCCAATGCTCTTGGCAGGGTTTTCGCTGGCGGCGCGGACAGCGCTTTCCAGCGGGACGTTCATCTCCAGCACGGCACGCTTCATGCAGTCGTACAGGCAGGTGGCACTGCCCGCAATGGTGCCGGGGTGCTCGGTCAGGGTGGCACGGGGGCCGCTGACCGTGACCGCCTGACCGCCCAGGCTGTACTGGCCGTCGGGCAGGCCGCAGGCCATCATGCTGTCGGCGATCAGGATGACATGGTCATCCCCGAAGGTGTTGAAGGTGAACCGCACCATGGCCGGGTGGATGTGAACGTTGTCGGTGATGAGTTCCACCTCCGCGCCCCGTTCCAGCGCCGCAATGATGGGGCCGGGCTCCCGGTGGGTGATGCCGGGCATGGCGTTGTACAGGTGGGTCATGTGGGTCGCGCCTGCGTCAAAGGCGGCGTTGGCAGTGTCGTAGCTGGTGCAGGTGTGGGCAATGGAGATGCGCACCTCGTCATGGCAGGCGGCAATGAACTCCAGCGCACCCGGCTCCTCCGGGGCGATATCCACCAGCTTGATCAGGCCGTTTGCCCGCTTCTGCAGGCGGCGGAACATTGCAACATCCGCCTTGTGGAGATACTCCGGGTTCTGGGCACCCACCTTGTTGGGGCTGATGAAGGGCCCCTCCATGTTGATGCCCACAAGGTCTGCGCCTCTGCCGTTCTGATGGGCGGCGGCAGCATCCATCACACCATTCAGGATCTCTTCCGAGAAAGTCATGGTGGCGGGGCAGATGGCCAGCACGCCCTTACCGGCCTCAAAATCGGCCAGGGTCTGGATGGCTTCTTCATTGCCGTCACAGAAATCCTTGCCCATGGCACCGTGGAAGTGGATATCCACCAGGCCCGGCAGAGCGTAAGCGCCCTTGGCATCCACGATCTCTTCGCCTTCCTCCGGCTGTGCAAAGGGCACGATGCGCCCCTCCCGGATGGTCAGGCTCCCCTCCTCAAAGGTGTGGCGGGGGGTATAAATCAGAGCATTTTTGATGATCATATTCTTATTCTCACGCTTTCCTTCGTGCAACCTCTCAGTCGGGCTTGCGCCCGCCAGCTCCCCTTGTAGGGGAGCCTTTGGCAAAAAGATTCACTGAAATCGGCTGCCAAGGCCTCCCCTCATTAGGGGAGGTGGCATTGCGCAGCAATGACGGAGAGGTTTAATTACAGCAGGCTCAGTGCTTCCTCATCGGCCACAAGGATGCAGTCGGGGTGCATCTGCAGGATGGAGCCCGGGCACTCGGGGGTCACAGGACCGGAGACGACCGCCTTGACTGCCTTGGCCTTTGCCAGACCGTTGGCCACCACCAGCACCTTGCGGGCCTGCATGATGGTCTTGATGCCCATGGTGTAAGCCTGCTTGGGCACCAGATCCTCGTTGCCGTCAAAGAAGCGCTTGTTGGCCTCGATGGTGGCAGGGGTCAGATCCACGCAGTGGGTCTCCAGCTCAAAGGCCTCGCCCGGCTCGTTGAAGCCGATGTGGCCGTTGGGGCCAAGGCCCAGCAGCTGCAGGTCGATGCCGCCCACGCTGTGGATGATCTCGTTGTACTTTTTGCAGGCATCCGCAGCATCGGGGTTGGTGCCGTCGGGCAGGTGGATGGCTTCGGGGCGGATGTTGACCTTGTCAAACAGGTTCTTGTGCATAAAGCTCCAATAGCTTTCGGGATGCTCCTTGGGCAGGCCGCGGTACTCGTCCAGATTGACGGTGGTGACCTCAGAGAAATCCAGGTCGCCCTTGTTGTACCAGTCCACCAGCTGAGCGTATGCGCCAACAGGGGTGCCGCCGGTCGCCAGACCCAGCACGCAGTTGGGCTTCATAATGACCTGTGCGGAGATGATGTTGGCAGCCTTGCGGGACATGTCCTTGTAATCCTTTGCACGAATGATCTTCATAATGGGGAACCTCCTGTTATTTTGCTTTGTTGTTTTCAGTATAGCATGTTTTCCGGCCAAAAGGGTAGCCGGTTTGTGAACAAAACAAAATGCCGCCGAAAGCGGGGCGTAAACGCCCGCCCTCAGCGGCATTTTTACAGTTTGGGAATGGACGCGGAAGCAACCAGCCTTCCGCATGGAAACGTGCTCAGAAGGATGCTTACAGCATCTTCTTCAGCTCATCATACACGAACTGCACCTTGGTGCCGATGATGACCTGGCAGGTGGTCTTGTCGGGGCGGATGACACCGGCAGCACCGGCAGCCTTCACAGCCTTCTCATCCACAGCGGTGTAGTCCTTAATGGTGAAGCGCAGGCGGGTAGCGCAGTAGTCCACGCTGGAGACGTTCTCCTTGCCGCCGATGGCCTTCAGCACGCCAGCAGCAACCTCAGTGTAGTTGTTGTTGGCCAGAACGACCTTCTTCTCAGCCTCTTCGGCATCCTCGTCCTCACGGCCGGGGGTCTTCAGGTCGAACTTGGTGATGGCGAAGTAGAACACGAAGTAGAACACCACGAATGCAGCGATGCCCAGAGGAATGATCATCCAGGTCTTAGCAGCTGCAGGCAGAGAAGCGGAGAACACCAGGTCGGTAGCACCTGCGGAGAAGCAGAAGCCAGCACGGAAACCGGAGTAGTAGGTGATGATGGTGAAGATGCCGTACAGAGCGGAGTACACAACGTACAGCGGGAAGCACAGGAACATGAAGCCGAACTCAAAGGGCTCGGTAACGCCGCAGACGAAGGCGCAGATAGCAGCGGACAGAACCAGACCGATGGCAGCCTTCTTGTTCTTGGCGGTACGGACCATGGCCAGTGCAGCACCGGCGATACCGAACATCATGCAGGGGAAGAAGCCGGACATGTACATACCCAGGCTCCAGCCCACGTCAGCAGAGGTCTCGCCTGCCCAGAAGTGGGACAGGTCGCCCAGGCCGATGGTGTCGAACCAGAACACGTTGTTCAGAGCGTGGTGCAGGCCGGTGGGGATCAGCAGACGGTTCAGGAAAGCGTAGATGCCAGCACCGATGCCGTCCATGCCTGCGATGCCTCTGCCAATGGCGACCAGTGCATCGAAGATGACGGGCCAGACGAACAGCAGAGCGACAGAAACAACGATGGAGATCAAGCCGGTGGCGATTGCAACGAAGCGCTTGCCGGAGAAGAATGCCAGCCAGTCAGGCATCTGAGTGCTCTTGAACTTGTTGTAGCAGGCTGCACCCACCACAGCGGCCAGGATGCCGATGAAAGAGTTGCCGGCCACCTTCTGGAAAGCGATGTAGGTAGCGGTGCCCTCTTCCAGGGTGCGCACCATGCTGACCACGCCGGGGCTCAGCAGCTGCTGCATCATCAGGTAGCTGACCAGGCCAGCCAGACCAGCGGTACCGTCGTGGTCATCAGCCAGACCAACAGCGGCACCAATGGCGAACAGCCATGCCATGTTATCGATCAGAGCGCCGCCTGCCTTGACCAGCAGGAAGCCAACAGTGTAAGCTGCGCCGGAGGTTGCAGCACCGGGAACACCCATGACACCCGGGGCCAGAGCATAGCCAAGGCCCATCAGGATGCCGCAGATCGGCAGCACAGCGACGGGAAGCATCAGAGCTTTGCCCAGTTTCTGGAGATACTTCATCATAAGACACATTCCTCCTTAAAGAATGTTGTTGTTATGGAGGCCTCTGGTTGCAGGCTGTCCATAATTGCGTAACAATATTTTAACACATCCTCCGAAAAAAAGAAATAGGGTCTGCGCCTGTTTTCGCAATTTTGCACCAAAAATCCTTGAATTCGCATCTTTCGTGAAAAACTTTTTGGAATTATTGCGCATTTCAGAGCAGGATTTTGAAAAAACTTTTCTTTTGCCCTTTCTCCCCAAACCGCTTGCATCCCGCGCCGGAATCGGGTACTATACTTATAAATAGAAAACACAAGACCCAGGGAGGTTCTTTTTATGGAATGGACTGATATCCGCCTGACCGTGGCCAAGGCCGATGCCGACAATGCCGAGGCTGTTGCCACCATGATCGCCGAGGGCGGCATCTATATCGAGGATTACAGCGACATCGAGCAGCAGGTGGCCGAGATCGCCCATGTGGATCTGATCGAACAGGAGCTGCTGGACAAGCCCCGTGATACCGTGATCATCCACATGTATCTGGAGCCGGGTGCTTCCCCCGTGGAGACGCTGGCTCTCATTCAGGCCCGGATGGAAGCGGCAGGCATCGCCTATACCGTGGAGACCGAGGGCGTGGAGCAGGAGGACTGGCAGAACGGCTGGCGCAAATACTACCACCCCATGGACATTGGCAAACGGCTGGCCATCGTGCCCTCCTGGCAGGAGTACGACACCGACCGCGTCAAGCTGATCCTTGACCCCGGCCTTGCCTTTGGCACCGGCGGCCACGAGACCACCAGCCTCTGCCTGGAAGCGCTGGACGAGCGGGTCAGGGGCGGTGAGCGGGTGCTGGACATCGGCACCGGCAGCGGCATCCTTGCCATTGCCGCCCTCAAGCTGGGCGCAGGCAGTGCCGAGGGTGTGGACATCGACCCCGTGGCCGTGCGCACCGCAGGCGAGAATGCCGCCCTGAACGGCGTGGCTGACAGGCTGACCGTTCTGGTGGGCGACCTGTCCGACAAGGCCAGCGGCAGGTACGATATCATCACCGCCAACATCGTGGCAAACGCCATCATCAGCCTTGCCCCCGCCGTGCCCGGCCTGATGGCCGAAAACGCCGCCTTTATTGCCAGCGGCATCATCGACAGCCGCAAGGACGAGGTGATCGCCGCTCTGGAAGCCGCCGGCCTGACCGTGCAGGAAATAAAGGAGAAGCGCGGCTGGGAGTGTATTATTTGTAAAAAGACGAATTAAACCTCTCAGGCGCTTCGCGCCAGCTCCCCTAATAGGGGAGCCCTTGGCATACCGGCCAGTTTTGCCGGTAATGAGGGAAACAGGAGTTTATTTTTATGCCGCATCGCTACTTTACAACCGAAATATCCAACGGCACCGCCACCCTGCGGGGAGCCGATGCCCATCATCTTTCCCGCGTGATGCGGGGCAAGCTGGGGGACACTGTCATCTTATGTGACGGCAACGCCGTGGAATACACCGCCACCATCACCGGCTTTGGGCCGGAGACTGTGGAGTTCAGCGTGGAGCCGGGCTATCCCAGCGCCGCCGAGCCCAGCGTGGAAGTGACCCTGTTCGTGGGTTACCCCAAGCAGGACAAGCTGGAGCAGGTCATCCGCCACGGCGTGGAGCTGGGCTGCACCCACTTTGTGCCCTTCTTCAGCCGGTACTGTGTGGCCGCCCCCAAAAAGGAGGAGCAGAAAAACGAGCGCTACAACCGCATCGCCTTTGAAGCCGCCAAGCAGTGCGGCCGGGGCGTGCTGCCGGATGTCGCCCTGCCTCTGCCCAACTTCGGGGCCCTCTGCCGCAGTCTGGAAGGGTACGATCTCGTGCTCTTCTGCTACGAGCTGGGCGGCGCGCCCCTGCGCCAGCTGCTGGCAGACGCACAGCCTGCCGACGGCCAGCGGCTGAAGATCGCCCTCATCACCGGTGCCGAGGGCGGCTTTGCCGTGGAAGAGGCCGAAATGGCCGCCAATGCCGGTGTGAAAACGGTCGGCCTCGGCCCCCGCATCCTCCGGTGCGAGACCGCCCCGCTGGCGGTGCTCTCCGCCGTGATGACCCTGACGGGCAACTTGGAGTAATTTTTATTTCCACATAAACAAAAAGGACGGCTTGCGCCGTCCTTTTTGTTTACTTTATTTTCGCGTTCATCAGCGCTTTTTTTACTTCAATGAGGTTTTGCGGGCTGACGGAGAAGCTCCGCAGGCCCAGCTGCAGATATTGCAGGGTGTTTGCCGGATTGCCCACTGCGCTGCCGCAGATGGTCACGGGGATCCCGCCCTCCCGGGCAGCCTCCACCACCATGCGGATGAGCTTTTTCATTGCGTGGCTGGCCGGGCGGTAGTAGCGCTCGGCAATGGAGATATCCCGATCCACCGCGTGGGTGTACTGGGTCAGGTCGTTTGTCTCAATGAGAAAGAAATTGCACCCGTGCTCCACGAATTCCTCTGCCGTCAGGCAGGCCGAGGGCACCCCGAACATCACGCCAAAGGGCGTGTCCGGGTCAAACTCCTCTCCGCGCTCCCGCAGCTGCTGGCGGCAGTGCGCTACCAGCCGCATGGCCTCATCCCAATCCTCGAGGTTGGTCACCATGGGGAACATGACCCGCAGGGGGCCGTGGGCTGCCGCCCGGAGCAGGGCGCAGATCTGCGTTTCAAACTGATGGGTCTGGCGCAGGCTGCTGCGGATGCCCCGCAGGCCCAGCTTGGAGGATTCCAGCCCCCTATGGATATCGGCCATGGCGCGGTCCACACCAAAATCAAAGGTGCGCACTGTTACCACACCGCCCTTTGCGGCGGCAAGGCAGGACTGATAGAACACGAACTGCTCCTGCTCGTCCACCGGGCGGCCCGGCAGCATCATGTAGCCGCTGCGCAGCAGGCCCACGCCGGAAGCACCTGCCTGCAGCGCCGATTCAATATCCTCCTGCCCGTAGCAGTTGGCCAGAAGCTCAAACGGCACATCATCCTTTGTCCGGTTGGGCAGGGCGCTGATGCGGGCGGCTTCCTCGCTCTCCCACTGCAGCTCACAGATGCGGCTGACCGCCTGCTGGCGGGTGTTGGCATCCGGGTCCAGGATGCACTCGCCGTTGTTGGCATCCAGCACCACAGTGCGGCCATCACAGTCGTTCAGGAACGCCTGCCCCACCTGCACCACGCAGGGAATGTGCATGGCCCGCGCAATGATCGCCGCGTGGCTCTGCTTATTGCCCTCCGAAGTGATGATGCCCAGGATCATCCCCGCCGGAACGCTGAACAGATCGCTGGGCATCAGCATCTCTGCCGCCAGGATCACCGGGTGATCCAGTGCCAGCCAGACCCGGGGACGGTTGGTCAGCACGTTCACCACGCGGCGGGCGGCATCCAGAATATCTGCACTGCGCAGCTGCATGTAGGCGTTGTCCTCCATGGCAGCAAGCTGCTCCGCATAGCGGTTGCCCGCACGGTACATGGCCTCGGCAGCGCTGATGCCCGCCTTGATCTGGAATTTGACCTCGTTCATAAAGCCTTCATCTTCCAGCATCATGCTCTGGAACAGGAAGATGGCCTGCTCCGTGGGGCCGCTGCGGTCTGCCATGCCGTCCAGCTCACGCTGGGCTGTCCGGACAGCGTTTTCCAGCAAACGCTGTTCCCGTTCCGCGTTGAACGGCCCGGCAGAAAAATTTTCGTGCCAGCGCTCCAACCGGCTCACCTGTCCCATCACAAGGCCCGGCGAGGCGCTGTGTCCCTGATAGACCTTCATTCTTCGATCACCTCCGGCAGTATCGGCCCGGTAAGGGCACGGCAGACCAATGCCTGTAAGAACGTATTGGGCAGCAGAGCGGCCCGCGCGGCCTGTGCCGCATTGCCGCTGCCCTCAAACAGGGGTGCAAAACTCTCGATGCGCTCCCGGTCGCATTTTTCCAAAAAGGCTTCCGCCAGCGTCCGGGTGGTATAGAACACGGTGGGGTCCACACCCGCGTCCTCGGCGGCAGCTTCCAGCGGGGCCAGCTGGGCATCCTTCATGTTGGCCAGCAGCAGGGCCGCATCCGCTGTCAGGGTCACGGGGTATTTTTCCCGTACCGCCTTCTGCACCTGCTGGAATTTCCACGCAAAGGCGGCGGCATCCTCACAGCTCTCGGCGCTGGTGGAAACGGCATAGGCGCAGCCCCGCAGATATCCCATGGCGCGGCGGGTATCGTAGTAGCCCAGCTCCATGTTCCGTCTGGCGGTATCGGGGTCAAAGTGGAGGATGTCCCCCAGCTCCCAGTAGCTGCGGATCATGGTGGTGGGCAGGCCGGTGCGGTTGGGCAGGGTGATGCCCACCCCTTCCAGGTCAACACAGACCAGCTCCTCCGCGCCCATCTTCTGGGCCAGCGCGGTGGGCATATTGTCCCGGTAGCCGCCATCCAGAAACTGCACCCCGTCGATTTGCTTTGCCCGCAGGGCGGGGAAACAGGCGGCAGAGGCCAGCAGGTAATCCTTCACCTTGCCCGCCGGGATATCCTCCAGCGTCAGCTCCCGGGGCTTCAGCCCCCGCTTTTCCACGGTGACAAGGCCGAACCGGATGGGCGAAGCCCGCAGGGCATCCTCATCCAGCACCCGCTCCACGATCTCTTCCAGCGGGGTCACGTCCATGCCGCCGTCCCGCACCACTTCCCGCAGGAAGGCGTGCAGCTCAGAGAGGTCGGCGTTTTCCTCCGGCAGCTCCATCACGTCCTGGCTGCGGATGCTCATCCACATATCCCGGGCCGTTTCGTACAGGTCCAGCGCAAACATGGCACCGTTCAGGCTGCCCACACTGGTGCCGGTGATGATCTGGGGCCGCCAGCCCAGCTCGGTCAGGGCACGCCACACACCCACCTGATAGCTGCCGCGCGCACCGCCGCCTGCCAGCACCAGTGCCTTGACCGGGGTATCATTCTGTGCCATCTGGAACGCCTCCTAGTCATTCTTTGGAAATCTGTCAGAAGTATACCATATTTTCCGGAAAAATTCTCCCTGTTTTTGGAACAAAATCCATGGTATAATTTTGTTAACTTGTGTGAAACGATGGTGGAGGTAAAACAATGCACTGCAACAACTGGATCTTTGATATGGACGGCACCCTGACCGACAGCATGACCGTGGTATGGGAGGGTGCGCCCGATGCCCTGCTGGCCCGCTATGGCCGCACCCCAAAATCTGACCTCCACAAAACGCTCCTGACCATGGGCATGGCCGATGGCGCGGCCTACCTCATCCGGGAGTATGACCTGCCCCTGAAAATGGAGGACTACAACGATGTGATGTGGGATGTTATCACAAAGCTCTACGAAACCGTGGAGCTCAAGCCCGGCGTGCGGGAGCTGCTGGCCCGCCTGAAGGCCGAGGGTGCCCGCATGTGCATCTGCTCCAACACCTGGAGCACCCAGTGCCGCACCGTGCTCACCCGGTTGGGCATCCATGAATATTTCGACTTCTATGTGGAGGCACAGGGGGCACTCCACAAGAGCAGGCCGGATGTATTTTTCCAGACCCTTACACGCCTGGGCGGCACTGACCCCGACCGGTGCGTTGTCTGTGAGGATTCCCTCTACGCCGCCCGCACCGCCCACGACGCAGGCTTCCGCGTCATCGGCATCGCCGATGCCGCCAGCAAGTCCGATGAGCCCGTCCTGCGGGAGGTCAGCGACCAGTTCCTGACCGACTGGACGGAGCTGGACTGGGACAAAGTATGACCCTGCACCATGCAGAAAGCGGCCCGCAGATGCAGGCCGCTTTCTTTTTGGTATGATAGACCTATCCTTCCAGAAACACCCGGAATGCCGCCCTTACGGCGGGCTCACGCCCCCGGGGAATGGGCACCCGTGCCCCGCTGCGCATCCAGAGCTCCCCGGAGGAGAGCTGAGCGGCGGCGGCAAGGTTGACCACATAGGAGCGGTGGGGCTGCAGAAAACGGGCATCGGCCAGCAGGGGCTTTGCCACCTCGGAAAAGGGGACCCGCAGGGAGAGGGAGGCCACGTCCTCGCCGCTGGCAAGGTGGTAGTGCACCACATGATGGGTGCACTCCAGATACTCGATGTCCGCAAAGGGCAGGGCCCGCAGACCCATGGCCGTGGCGACCGGGATGACCGGGCCGTATTCCGGCTCGGTGGCCCGGTCCAGCAGGGCTGTCAGCTGCTCCGGACGGAATGGGATATGCAGGTACTGCATCGCGTCCACCCGGAACGCTTCGTAGGCATAGGCCGTGGTGTGGGCCAGAAAGGCCAGCGGGGCCCGCACACCCCGGCGGCGCAGCTCTGCAGCCGCCTGCAGGCCGCTGCACGGGTTGGCGGCAGGCAGCTCAATGAGGTAGAGCTCGTACCGGGAGCCCGCTTCCTCCTGCTGCAGCAGGGCCGCTGTGCTTTCCAGCTGCTCCACGATGCAGGCATCGGCCCGGCGGGCATAATATTCCATGCAGTGGCGCTGCACCCGGCCCCGCAGCACAGGGTCCGGGCTGCACACCGCAATGTGAAAGATCATATCCGCTCCTCCTTTCCCTCTGCACAGCGCTTGATTTTTGCGCCGTGAGGGAGTATTATGGACGAAAAAAGAAATGGGGGACACCGCCATGGATCAGCCGCTCGTCAGCATCATCCTGCCCGTATACAACGCTCAGAACCATCTGGCCCGCTGCATCGGCAGCATCCTGAACCAGACCTATAAAAACATTGAACTCATCATCCTGAACGATGGCTCCAAGGATCACAGCCTGCCCGTGTGTGAGGAATTCCGTGCCAGGGACAGCCGCATCGTGCTGGTGGACAAGGAGAACTCCGGCGTGTCCGACACCCGCAACCTGGGCCTGAAGCTGGCCGGGGGCGAGTATGTCCAGTTCGTGGACAGCGATGACTACATCGACCCGGACTTCACCCAGCATCTGGTGGAAGCCGCCGAGACGCACCACGCAGACCTTGTGATTGCGCCCTACAAGATGGTGATCCCCGCCGGGGCCACAAAGCCCGAGCAGGTGCTGGAAAAGCTGGAGGACAATCTGGGCGTGATGAGTGTTGCCCGGCCCCCTGAGGTGCGGGAATACGGTTTCCTGCCCGCCGGGGTCTACGACAAGGACACCTTTGCCCTGCGGCTGATGGACAAGCCCGCCTCCTACTTTTACAGCGTGCTCTGGAACAAGCTCTACCGCCGCATCCTGCTCACCGGCAATGACATCCAGTTCACCAGCGAGCTGAAATGGGCCGAGGATCTGGTGTTCAACATGCAGTATATCCAGTATGCCGAGACCTTCGTCTCCATTGACAAAGCCGGTTACTACTACGTCCAGAATCCCCAGAGCATCTGCCACACCCAGATCAACCCAGCCTCCATCGTGCAGAACAAGATCCAGACGTTCCGGTATTATAAAGACCTCTACACCCGCCTTGGGATGTACGAGGAGGTGCGGCCCCAGCTGTACAAGTTCCTGGTGGATATCGCCGAGAGCACCTACCCCTCCGGTCCCTTCAAAAAGATCATTGAGGAAGCCAAGGAATATTGGAAAAACCGGAAAGAATAAACCAAAATCGGGAGACCCCCTGCGGGGTCTCCCTTTTTTGTGGTTATGCTCCGATGGCAGCGCACTTCTTTGCCAGCCAATCCCGCTCTTCTTCATTCAGGCGGGGAGCCAGCTTCTCAAACACTTCGCGGTGGTAGGCGTTCAGCCAGTCCAGCTCGTCCCGGGTCAGGACACCGGGCACCACAGGAGAGGTGGCAATGGGCACAAAGGTCAGCGGACGGAAGGCCAGGAAGGTGCCGTACTGGTTGTCGGCCTTGTGGTAGCACTCCAGCTCGTTCTCAATGCGGATACCCACCTGACCGGCCTCGTACACGCCCGGCTCATCGGTGACGATCATGCCCGGCTGGAACACCGTGGTGTTGCGGCCGTTCAGGGCGTGGGGGCCCTCGTGGACGTTGCCCACAAAGCTGACGCTGTGGCCGGTGCCGCAGCGGTAGTTGATGAGGTGCTGCCACAGCGGCTCACGGGCGATGGTATCCAGCATATGGCCGTCGCAGTAGTTCAGCCAGACAGCCTTTGCAATGTCGATGTGGCACTGCAGGGTCCAGGTGTAGAACAGCTTTTCGTCCTCGGTCAGCTCACCCAGCGGGTAGGTGCGGGTGATATCGGTGGTGCCGTCCAGATAGGTGGCACCGCTGTCCACCAGCAGGAAGCCCTTGCGCTCCAGCTTGGCATGGTCCTCCTCGGTGGCGTGGTAGTGCATCATGGCAGCGTTTCCACCGTAGGCGGCAATGGTGCCAAAGCTCTCCACGATGAACTTGTCCTGTGCAGAGCGGTACTTGTGGAGGATCTCGTCCACGGTCAGCTCGGTCAGCTCTTCCCCGGCAGCCAGACGCTCTTCCAGCTCCTTCTGGAACCGCACCATGGCAACTGCATCCCGCAGATGGGCTTCGCGGTCGTGGGCCAGCTCGACCTCATTCTTCACACCCTTCATGGGCAGCAGGGGGTCGGCCTCATCCTTCACGGTCAGGGCGGCGTTGTTCTGCAGGGTCTCGTAAACGGCAAAGTTCACGGATGCAGGGTCGGCCAGCACGGTCTGGGGCTCGGTCTCAGCGGCCAGGAACTTGAGCACGTCATCGTACTCCTGGATCTCCACGCCGTTGGCCTTGAGCTCTGCGGCAGCTTCCGCGCCCAGACGTGCGGTGTTGATAAAGAGCACCGCGCGCTCCGGGGTCACATAGCAGTAGGACATGGCATAGGGGGTGCACTGGATATCCATGGCGCGCAGGTTCAGCAGCCAGGCCAGATTATCCAGCTTGCCCACCAGCTGTGCGGTGCAGCCCAGCTCCTTGAGTTTGCCGCGCAGGCGCTCCAGCTTTTCGGCAGGGGAGAAGCCCGCATACTCCTTGGGCAGGATCCATGCCGGGGTGGCAGGCAGGGCGGGGCGGCCCTCGGTCCACAGCTCATCCTCAAGGTTCAGGGTCTTGATGGTGCCCTTCTTGGCATCCAGTTCCTTCTGCACGCCGCGCACCAGCCCGCAGGAAGCGGTCAGGCCGCACAGGCCCAGCACGCCGTTCTCAGGCAGCACCTTGCCGCAGTATTCCTCCACGGTGGGCACGCCCGGCTCACCCATCCGCATCAGCTGGATCTCGGTACCGGCGATCTCCTTTTCGGCCTGCACAAAGTAGCGGCCGTCTGCCCAGACAGCGCTCTCGGTGGGGGTGACGACGAAGTTGGAGTTTTCGCCGTGGAAGCCGGAGAAATAGGTCAGGGAGGTGTAATGGTCGGGCAGGTACTCGCTGGAATGCGGGTCACCCACCGGGATCAGATAAACGTCCACGCCGTTGGCCTTCATGGCAGCCCGCAGGGCGGCCAGACGCTCAGGAACCGTGTTCATGCTCATAATAAAAAGCCTTCTTTCTTCCATCTATCTGCCGGAAAAACGTCCGGCGGCGGGGGTCACTGTGTCTTATTGTACCATCACTCCGGGCAGAATGCAATTCACCGGCAGCGAAAAGCCCCCGCCGGGGCATCAGCACTCAGGCGGGGGCAGAAAGCACGGTCACTGCGCGTTCTTTTTTGCAAGATCTTTGGTGTACAGGGCACGGGTGGCGTTCAGCACGGCCAGCACCATCACGCCCACATCGGCAAAGATGGCGGTCCACATGCTGGCCAGACCCAGCGCGCCCAGCACCAGGCAGGCGAACTTGATTGCCAGAGCAAACACGATGTTCTGATACACGATGCGCAGGGTGCGGCGGGCAATGCGCATGGCCAGCGCGATCTTGGCCGGGTCATCGTCCATCAGGACAACATCAGCGGCCTCGATGGCAGCATCGGAGCCAAGAGCACCCATGGCGATGCCCACATCCGCACGGGACAAAACCGGGGCATCGTTGATGCCATCGCCCACAAAGGCGAGGTTTTCCTTGGGCTGCTTTGCGGCGAGGAGCGTTTCGATCCGGTCCACCTTATCACCGGGCAGCAGGCCTGCATGGTATTCATCCAGCCCCAGCTCGGCGGAAACGGCCTTTGCCACAGGCTCCGCGTCGCCGGTCAGCATGACCGTCTTGCGGACACCAGCCTGTTTCAGGCCCTTGATGGCAGCGGCACTGTGGGGTTTGACCACATCAGCGATGAGCAGATAGCCTGCATATCTGCCCTCCATGGCAACATGGACGATGGTGCCCGGCTCGGTGATCTCGGAAACTGTCAGGCCCAGCTTTGCCATCAGGCGGGCGTTGCCGGCAGCGACTTCTTTGCCGTCCACCTTTGCGGTCACGCCGTGGCCGCCCAGCTCCTGCACATCGGTCACACGGCTGGGGTCAATGTCCTTACCGTAAGCGTTCTTGATGCTCAGGGAGATGGGGTGCTTGGACCAGCTCTCAGCCAGAGCGGCGGCTTCCACAAGGGCATCCCCGGTCACGCCGTTTTCGGGGTGGATGCCCACCACCTTGAAGGTGCCCTGGGTCAGGGTGCCGGTCTTATCAAACACCACGATGCCGGTGCGGGCCAGCTCCTCCAGATAGGTGGAGCCCTTAACCAGGATGCCGCAGGCAGACGCGCCGCCGATGCCGCCAAAGAAGCTCAGCGGGATGGAGATGACCAGAGCGCAGGGGCAGCTGATGACCAGGAAGGTCAGGGCGCGGTAGACCCAGTCACCGAAGCGGGCGGGCTGGCCCATCAGCAGCAGAACGATGGGGGGAACAAAGGCCAGCGCCAGTGCGCCGTAGCAGACGGCGGGGGTGTAGACCCGGGCAAAGCGGGTGATGAAGTTCTCGGCGCGGGCCTTCTTCATGCTGGAATTTTCCACCAGGTCGAGGATCTTGGAAACGGTGGATTCGCCGAACTCCTTGGTGGTCCGCACCTTCAGCAGGCCGGTCATGTTCACACAGCCGCTGATGACCTCATCGCCGGAGCGGACATCCCTGGGCAGGCTCTCGCCGGTCAGGGCGGCAGTGTTCAGGGCAGAAGTTCCCTCCACGATGATGCCATCAATGGGCACCCGCTCGCCGGGCTGGACCACGATCACGGTGCCCACCTCCACATCATCGGGGTCCACCTGCTCCAGTTTGCCGTCCTCGTCCTCAACGTTGGCGTAATCGGGGCGGATATCCATCAGGCTGGAAATGCTCTGGCGGCTCTTGCCCACGGCCACGCTCTGGAACAGCTCGCCGATCTGGTAGAAGATGATAACGGCACAGCCCTCCACATAATCGCCCAGCGCAAACGCGCCCACGGTGGCAACGGCCATCAGGAAGCACTCGTCAAAGGGCTGGCGGTTCTTGATGCCCAGCAATGCCTTGCGGAGCACATCCCAGCCAACCACCAGATAGGGGATGCAGTAGAGCAGCAGCTCCACCGGCGTGGGGAACTGGGGCAGCAATTTGAGGATGAGCACCAGCACCAGAGCAGCAATGATCCGGTACAGGTTCTTCTTCTGCTTTTTATTCATATCTGTACTCTCCTTTTTTCTGGGTTCTGGGCCGCAATGCGCCGCGGCGGGCGGGGTGGATTCAACAGGTTTTCCCCACGGGATAGACTTTTCCACGTTTTCCCCTGAGTTTTCCACGGACTTTTCCCGGAGAAAACCTGCTTTTTCGCGTTTCTTTTTGCACTTTTTCGCAGAAGCTGTTGAAAACCCGGTGGAAACTGTTGAAAACCCGTTTTCTTTTCCACAGTTTCCCACACCGGCTTTTGGGCCGTTCTGCCCGAAAAATGCGTCACAAAAAGCTCCCCCGCAGGGGAGCCGCACCGGAGTTACAAACCCCTGTTTCCTCAGATATCAAAGATCTCGCAGTCATCCTCGACCTTTTTGCAGGCAGCCAGAACGTTCACCATGGTGTTGTGGGGGTCTGCACCCTCAGCAAACTCGACCTTCATCTTCTGGGTCATAAAGCTGACGGTAGCCTGTGCCACGCCTGCAACGGTGTTGGCGGCATCCTCCATCTTCTGGGCGCAGTTTGCGCAGTCAACTTCGATCTTGTAGCTCTTCTTCATCATAGGTACCTCTCTTTATTTTATGTGGACCTCTCAGGCACGCCTTGTGCGCCCGGAGGCTTTGTACTGCGTTTTCCGTTTACTCCTCAATGTGGTCCATGCCCATCGACAGGATGCTTCTCACATGGTCATCATCCAGTGCATAGTAAACGGTTTTGCCATCCCGGCGGAAGCGCACGAGCTTGGTATCCTTGAGCACCCGGAGCTGGTGGCTCACTGCCGACTGGCTCAGCTGCACCGCATTGGCAATGTCCTGCACGCAAAGTTCATTGTCATGCAGCGCATATAAGATCTTGATGCGGGTGGAGTCGCCGAACACCCGGAACAGATCGGCCAGCTCATACAGCACCTCGTCATCCGGCATCACCACCGGTTCCGTGTTTTCCTGCCCCGCCGGGGTCATCTGCTCCAATCCGATCATGTCCGTTCTCCTTTTGCCGCGTTTTACATGAACGTTTGTTCATGTGTTCATGTTATCATGCAGAAGAGCTTCTGTCAAGGGGTTTTGCAAAGATTTCCGCATTCCTCTTAAAATCATTAAAAAAACCGTAAAAAAAGCCAAAACGGAAGGAGATTTGCAGAAAAAAGCGCCCAAACAGGTGCATCTGTGCCAAAAGTGTGGTATTCTAACAATGTATTTCTAAATTTTCGCCTTCGGGCATCTGGAAAGGACGTATTTTTATGTTGGAAGCTGGCATCCGCGGCGAGCAGAGTGTCGCCGTTACTTCCGAGAACACTGCAAAGGCCATGGGCAGCGGTACGCTGGACGTATTTGCCACCCCCGCGCTGGTGGCACTGGCCGAAAAGACCTGCTGGATGAGCGTTGCCGCCGCGCTGGACGAGGGCTGCGGCACCGTGGGCACCCGGCTGGAGCTGGAGCACAGCGCCCCCACCCCTGTGGGCATGACCGTGACCTGCGAGAGCGAGCTGACCGCTGTGGAGGGCCGCAAGCTGGTGTTCAAGGTCTCCCTGCACGACGAGAAAGGCCCCGTGGGCGGTGGCGTGCACGAGCGGTTCATCATCAACAACGCAAAGTTTGCCGCAAAGGCAGAGGCGAAGAAGGGGTAACGGCCTCGCCCTCTCAGTCAGCGCCGTTGGCGCTGCCAGCTCCCCCAAAGGGGGAGCCTTTGGCATTGTGGGCAGGCTGACCGTGCAGATACAGCGGCACTCTGTCCTCTTCCATCACCTGCGCTTCCGCCTTTTGCTGGGCGGCGGTCAGCAGGCGGATGGCCTGTTCGTTGGCGCGGAACAGCTCAAAATACAGCGCTTTATAATCCGGCGTGGCGGCGGCCCCCTTTCCGTTTGCAATAGGGATAGTCTGCCCCGGGCCGGGACAAAAAATCAAGTGAGGAATCATTTATGAAAAAGACAAATCTCTCCTGGGTGGGGGCACTGCTGGTGTTTGCCCTGCTGCTGTGGTGCACCGCAGCCACCCCCGGCACCATTGCCGACCCGGCCAGCTACGCCCCCGCGGTGTACAGCTCCATGCTTTCCCTGCTGCCGCCGGTGGTGGCCATTGTGCTGGCCCTGAACACCAAGGAGGTCTACACCTCCCTGCTGGTGGGCATTGCCACCGGCGCGCTGCTCTTTGCCAACGGCAACCTGGAGCTGGCGCTCAACACCCTGTTCTTCAACGAGGACGGCGGCATGGTTGCCAAGCTCTCTGACAGCAGCAACGTGGGCATTCTGGTTTTTCTGGTGATGCTGGGCATTCTGGTGGCCCTGATGAACAAGGCCGGCGGCAGCGCCGCCTTTGGCCGCTGGGCCTCCACCCACATCCACACCCGGGCCGGGGCGCAGTTTGCCACCCTTATTCTGGGTATGCTCATTTTTGTGGACGACTACTTCAACTGCCTGACCGTTGGCTCCGTGATGCGCCCCGTGACCGACCGGCAGAAGGTCTCCCGCGCAAAGCTGGCCTACCTCATTGATTCCACCGCCGCGCCCATCTGCATCATTGCGCCGGTGTCCAGCTGGGCCGCCGCCGTTACCTCCAGCGTGCCCGAAGGCTCCGGCATCAACGGCTTTACCATGTTCCTGCGCACCATTCCCTACAACTATTACGCCCTGCTGACCATTGTGATGAGCCTGTTCCTCATCTTCACGGGCACGGACTACTGCTCCATGAAGCAGCACGAGGACAACGCCCGGGCCGGCGACCTTTTCACCACGGCTGACCGCCCCTACGGCGACGATGTGGATGCCGAGGACGATGCTCACGGCCATGTCATTGATCTGGTGGCCCCGGTGCTGGTGCTGATCGCGGCCTGCATCTTTGGCCTGATCTACACCGGCGGCTTCTTTGAGGGCGTGGACTTCATCACCGCCTTCTCCGACTGCAACGCCTCCGCCGGTCTGGTGCTGGGCAGCAGCATTGCCCTGATGTTCACCTTTGTGTTCTACCGTGTCCGCAGCGTGATGACGTTCCAGGATTTTGCCGCCTGCATCCCCGAGGGCTTCAAGGCCATGGTCAGCCCCATGCTGATCCTGAGCCTGGCCTGGACGCTTTCCGGCATGACCAACCTGCTGGGTGCAAAATATTACGTTGCCAACCTGCTGGGCGGCTCCGCTGCCGCCCTGCAGTACCTGCTGCCGGTGATCATCTTCCTGGTGGCGGTGTTCCTGGCCTTTGCCACCGGCACCTCCTGGGGCACCTTCTCCATCCTAATCCCCATTGTCTGCCACGCTTTCCCCCAGGGCGAGATGCTGGTGGTCTCCATTGCGGCCTGCCTGTCCGGCGCTGTGTGCGGCGACCACTGCTCTCCCATTTCCGACACCACCATCATGGCCTCTGCCGGTGCGCATTGCAGCCATGTGAACCATGTTTCCACCCAGCTGCCCTACGCCATTACCGCCGCATCCTGTTCCGCCGCGTGCTATGTGATCACCGGCCTGACCCAGATGTTCCTGGGCAGCAGCGCCAGCCTGTGGACCTCGCTGATCCTGCTGGGCGTTGCCATTGTGCTGGAGCTGGTGGTGCTGAACATTCTGCGCGTAAAGCTGGGCAAAAAGGCCAAAGCGTGATATACTAAAGGAAATTGAGTGTTCGAAGGGAGACCGTACCATGCTGGAAAAAGCATTCAACGATGTCTATACCAAGTTCAAGCTCCATTTCTACCAGAACGTGTTCCAGCGCTTTGCCACCCGTGAGGCGACCCTGACCACGGTGGAATCCTTTTGCATGGAGGGCATTATGGCCATGGGGGAGCCCACCATTGCGGAGTTTTCCCGGATGATGCAGATCTCCACCCCCAACGCGGCGTATAAGATCGGCTCGCTGGTGCGCAAGGGCTATGTGGAAAAGATCCAGTCCACCACCGACCGCCGGGAGTATCACCTGCGGCCCACCCAGAAGTATATCGACTACTACAACATCAGCTACTCCTACCTGAGCACGGTGGTCCAGCGGGTGAACAAGCGCTTCCCCAAAGAGGACGTGAAGAAGCTGGAACAGATGCTGACCATCATCAGCAGCGAGCTGATGCCCGAGCTGAACCTGGAAAACAACCCGGAGGCTCCGGAGGAAAAGAAAACCGCGCGCTGAGCCGCACCCTTCCGGAAACCCCGGAAGCCCGTGCGCCGACCCGCGCAGCCAGACAGGACTGCCCCACAGAGATGTGGAGCAGCCCTGTTTTTTTCTGCCGGAGCGGGCCGTGCGGCCAACAAAAAAAGCCCCGGAGGGCTTGCGGGACCCTCCGGGGCGAGGCAGCGGCGTGCGGGCCCGCTGCCTCAGGGGATAGCGATCAACAGGAGATTCTGGAAAGTAACTTTTTGGGGGATTACAAAGGAATGTGATGCATGGCCCAAAGGGTCAGCGGGGCGTTTGCCCGGGGCCTTTGGGGGTTGGGGTTCAGTGCTGGGACTTGTAGAACACGGCCTTGCGCTTGCGCTCCATCCAATATCCCGCTGCAGACAGCACCATGCCTGCGCCCAGCATCAGGTCTGCCAGCCAGCCGCTGGTGCCGGTCTGGATCAGCTTGGCATCCTGCACCGCCGGGAGCACCGGGGTCTCAGGAGCGGGAGCCCACACCTGCTGGTGCAGCTCCTTCAGCGATTGCAGATCCCGGCCGGAGAGGGCACGGTAGACCCGGAACATCTGCCGGTTGCACAGCCGGAGGATGCCGCAGGCTTCCTGCAGGCCGGAGGGCAGGCCCTCCAGCGGGAGCACCCGGCACAGCCACGCCAGCAGCACCATGGTGCCCACCGCACAGCCTCTTTGAACCTGTTCTCGCCGCCTCTGTTTCATCCCGCATCCCCCGTCTTTTGTGCCGTTCCCCGGTGTTTTTTCTCCATTATATCACATCCGCGCCGTAATTTTCCAGAGAGCAGAGGGGAATGTACCTCTGTGCCGCTTGCGCCTGCTCTGAAAACCGTTTGAATTGCAAAACGATTTTTTAGTTGCTATACTGGGCTTATCAAATTTTTTTCGGGAGGATGCTGCAGTGACCGCACAGACAATGCAAATCGGGAACAGACCTTGCCGCATTTACGGCGAAGCCAATGCAGAATACCTGCTGCTCCAAATGACAGGTGAGCATGAGCTGCAAAGTATGGATTATGAAGTGGCGGCGATCGCACAAAGCAGCCGGAATTTTCTGTTTGCGGCTCTCCCGGTGGAAAGCTGGAACGATGCGCTTTCTCCGTGGAAAGCCCCTGCCGTGTGGGGAAAGCAAGGCTTCGGCGGCAAAGCTGGGGACACCCTGCGCTTTCTGACAGAACAGGTCGTGCCAACGCTGAAACAACAGTTCAATCTCCCGGAAAACGTCAAAATCATTCTGGGTGGCTACTCACTGGCCGGACTGTTTGCTTTGTGGGCATCCACCCAGACTGATCTGTTCTACGGTGTCGCCGCCGCCTCGCCCTCGGTGTGGTTTCCGGACTGGATGGAGTTTGAACAGCAGCGCCCGATACAGACGCAGCACATTTATCTGAGCCTTGGCGACAAGGAAGAACACACGAAAAACGCTGTCATGGCTGTGGTGGGGGATAATATCCGCACCCTGCACAGCCGGCTTACAGAGCGTGGCGCAGACTGCACCCTTGAATGGAACAGCGGCGGACATTTCAAAGATGCCGACCTGCGCACGGCGAAAGCCTTTCGGTGGACGATGGAGGAACAAGCATGACGATTTTGATTGATGCAGATGGTTGTCCTGTGGTTGACCTGACCTTGCAGATTGCAAAGCAGTTCGGTATTCCCGTCATCATCCTGTGCGACACCTCGCACCAGATCGAACGTGAGGGTGCGCAAACACTGGTATTCGACAAGGGTGCTGACAGCGTGGACTTTGCGCTGGTCAACCGGGTAAAGCCGGGGGATGTGGTTGTGACGCAGGACTACGGGCTGGCCAGCATGTGCCTTGCCAAATACGCACGGGTGCTGAACCAGAACGGGCTGGAGTACACCGCCGACAACATAGACGCTCTCATGCTGCGGAGGTATGAAAACAAAAAACTCCTCCGTGCCGGAAAGCACCCCAAGGGGAACCCAAAGCGGACGAAGGAGCAGGATGTCAGGTTTGCGGATACGCTTGAGAAGATCTTGAACTGCAACCATTGATACATACTATGGGAAGTCTGGAGAAATCCAGTCTTCTTTTTTCATGAGAAAATTGTAACATTTTTTGCAATTTGGTTGCGTTTTGAGGGGGAGTGAATCGGCCCCGTCGTTCTTTCGGCTCGTTTTCTTGCATCTGCTTTCCCGAATCTGCTATACTGAAGTCACTTTTTTAATCGGAGGCTTTCATGACAACCCTTCTTCTCCTGCGCCATTCCATCCCGGAGCGCGGCGGTTCCAGCCCCGACCCCGGCCTTTCTGCCGAAGGTCTTCAGCGGGCCGCCGCAGTCTTTCAAAATGACGCTTTCCGCACGGTCTCGCTCGTCTGGTCGTCCCCTTCGCTGCGTGCGCTCCAGACCGCACAGCTGCTGGGGCTTCCCGTCCGGCAGGACACCCGCCTTGCCGAGCGCCGCACCGGCGACACGACCGGGCAGGGCGCTTCGTTCTGGAAACGCCAATACGAAGACCCGGACTTCAAAAATCCGGACGGCGAGTCCTTCCGTGAGGTCAGCGCCCGGATGGCAGACTGCATCCACGAACTGCTGGATTCGCTCCCGAAGGGGCAGAACGCCCTTGTCGTCTCCCACGCCGCCGCTATTTGCAGCTACTTGCAGCGCTTTTGCACCGTTGAGGTGACCGACGCCGCACAGAAGCTCCGCCGGATTACATTTCAGGGCGAAGTTCTGTTGGATGGGCACTTTTGGGAGGCTGATGGATTTGTGCTGCACATCGAAAATCGCCGCCCTGTTCTCATCCGCACCTATGCGCAGGAATGCCACGAGGGTGCAATGACCATTACATACTAAACAGACAGGACTGCTCCACAACATTTTGTGAGACAGTCCTGTTTGCTTAGATGCAAAGATTATTCTTTAAGTAATTATTCTTGACAGAATAATCTTTGAGGCGTACAATGAAGCTGAACCTGTCATCAAATCAGTCGTGAGGTGAGCCGCTATGTTTTTTGTTGACCGTGTACAAGAAATGTCCGTATTACAGACCGCTTATGAAAAGCCGGAATCTTCTTTGTTCGTTCTCTATGGTCGTCGCCGTGTAGGAAAAACCACGCTTTTGTCAGAATTCTGCAAAGAGAAGCCGTCTCTTTATTATCTGGCAACGGAGGAAAGCATTCAGGCAAACCGAAACGCCTTCCGGTTGATGGCTGCTGATTTTCTCCAGAACGATTTATTGAAAAGTGCAACCGATGCAAGCTGGGAGATGATTTTTTCCGTTCTTCTCTCTGCTCAGGAAAATAAAAAACTGGTCATTGTGTTGGATGAGTTTCAGTATCTGGGCAAGGCAGACAAAGCATTTCCTTCTGTTTTTCAAAAAATCTGGGATACTATTCTGAAAAACAAAAATGTAGAAGTGATTCTTTGCGGCTCTCTGGTTCACATGATGATGGAGCAGACTCTTTCTTACTCCAGCCCTTTGTATGGACGCAGAACGGGACAGATTCGGCTGAAGCAGATTCCATACGCTTATTACGACCGATTCTTCCCTGATCTTGATGAACAGACCCGCATTTTATATTATGCTGTCACAGGCGGTGTTCCGAAGTATATCGAATTATTTCATCCATGTGCCGATATTGATACCGCCATTCTGCAAAATGTAATGACTCCTCAGAGCTTTTTGTATGAAGAACCTGAATTTTTACTGCGGCAGGAGGTTCAGGATGTCGGAAGTTACTTTTCCATCATCCGTGCGATTGCATCTGGAAACATGAGGATATCTGATATTGCTTCTGCGCTGTCGCTTCCAGCCACCAGTTTGTCAAAGCCCTTAAAAACATTGTGCAATCTGGATATTCTGGAGCGAGAAGTGCCTCCCACCGAAAAAAATATTGAAACCAGCAAAAAGGGGCAATACCGCATTAAAGATAATTTTCTTGCGTTCTGGTTCCGATTTGTTTACCCCATGCGCTCTTTCATTGAAAGCGACCACCCGGAAATCGCAATGACAAAGCTGAAAACCGGGTTTATCCCCAATCATGTTGGCTACGTCTACGAGGATATTTGCAGACAAAAGATGTGGGAGCTGAACGCGCAAGGAAAACTGCCCTTTCTCTTTGACCGTGTTGGCCGTTGGTGGGGTGGAAAAGATACAGAAATCGATATTGTCGCCATTGATACCACAGACCGAAGCAAAATCATCTTTGGAGAGTGCAAATTTCATCAAAATGTTCCGATGCAGCTGTCGGAACTGCACCAACTGAAAGAAAAAGCTGCTGTCGTTCCGTGGGGGAATGCGAATCGAGACGAATACTTTGCTCTATTCTGTATCAGTGGTTATTCTGAGGACTTGCAGCAGCTTGCACAGGAAGATTCTCATCTTCTTTTGATGTGATTTTTCTCATGTAATAATTTGTAAATAGGACTGCTCCACAACATCTTGTGAGGCAGTCCTGTTTGCTTAGTACCCTTTTCATTGGAGCCAATATTTACACCTGACAGGAAAGGAGTGATAGTTTTCCACATGAACAAGCACTCACAGTTGAAAATCCGAGGCCACGCCAAATGACGCTAGACTATTTCTATGGGCAGTCGGGCGAGTTGTTCTCCTATTTCCGCATCCCCAAGGCACACCTTTTAACTTATCTTATCGGATTCGCACCCGGCAGCATGGTTCGGGCGTGACATCCTTGCATTCTCTCCCGCCGTTGGGTACACTGATGGTGTCAGCGGCAGAAGTTACATATTCAAGTGGATGCAAAGATACAGCAGTCTCAACAAACAGTAGTATTTTTAACAGATTCAACAGGCGACCGGTTAAAGTTCCTGTTGGAGAGAATTTAGGAGAGAACGGACATCTGCGGCCCGGTTTTTGCCGATGCTTTTGCGTTCCAAGCAGTAAAAGCGCAAAATAAAAAAGTCGCAGATTCGTTTGAATCTGCGACTTCTGGCGGAGATGGTGGGATTCGAACCCACGTGCCCGATTAAGGACAAAACGATTTCGAGTCTTTGAACCGGTTGGATGAAACTGGTTTCGTTCGGCTGTCATTGGCAGTTGCCGGCATTTTCTGCGCCTCGCAAAAGTGGCACACCATCGCAATTTACAGGCAAAAATCAGCCGCTTTTTGCGAAATGACGTTAGAAAAAGCCTTTTCGCACGGGCCGTCAGCGGCTGCATTTCAGGTGTAGTTGTGTTAGATGTCCGTTAGAAATATGCAGTGCTGCCGTTGCTGTGCCAGCTCACAGCAGGCTTCCCTGTCTGAACGCAGCGTTTCCCGAAAGCCGGGAGATGCTGCGTTTTCTTTTGCCCGCGAACCGGGCTGAAAGGGAAGCCGCCATGTCCACATTCCGCGTCAACAAAAACGTCAACTATACCGTCATGAGCAACTACCATCTTCAGGACAAGAAGTTGTCCCTGAAGGCAAAGGGCCTGCTGTCCTATATGCTCTCCCTGCCCGACGACTGGGATTACAGCCTGAAAGGGCTGACGACCGGGTGCAAGGACGGTCTGGACAGCGTCCGCACAGCTGTTCTGGAGCTGGAGGAGCATGGCTATGTGCGCCGCCAGAAAGTGCGCAATGCAAGAGGCCAGATCATCGACTATGACTATCAGGTCTATGAGTCGCCTGTTGAGGACGCTCCTGCCGTTCCCGGCAAGGAAGGCGAGCCGTCGAACCCGTCCGCATCCAAAAGTCTGAAAAGCCGCATGAAACCTTGTTCTTCACCATTTTTGGATTTTCCAAATTTGGCTGAGCCCAATTTGGAAAAGGCAACGCAACAAAATACTAATAAACAAAATACTAAAAGACAAAGTACTAATCTATCAGGGCCGACAGGCGAATCCGCAGATTTTGACCAGATGGAAGCACAGGTGCGGGAGGAGTTTCGGGAACGGCTGGAGATCGACACCCTTGCCCAGCGATACGATCCCGACAAGCTGGAGGAACTGCTGAACAACATTGTGGAGATGTACTGCTGTCCACGACAGACTCAGTACATCGGCAAGCAGCCGCAGCCCACTAAAGCCATTCGGCTGCGGCTGGATAAACTGACCAGCCAGCATATTGAGTACATCTTTGATGTAATGGCCAACACCACCCAGCCCATCAAGAACATCATGGCCTATCTGCGCACCACCATCCTGAACGCCCCCACCACCATGGAGCACTACTATCAGGCGCAGGGCAACTGGCTGACCGCACAGAATCGGAAGAAGTAAGCGCTGTTTTCCACAAAGGCCACAGCACACGTTGAAAATGCAAAGGAGAATTTCCATGAAGAACACAAACGCCGTCCGCACCGAGATCCATTACGCCCAGGTTGGGGAGTATCAGCTGCCCCTGCTCACCCTGCCGCAGACCGATGATTCCGAACCGCTGGGCAAATATGGCCGGACGCGGCTGGCCTATCTCAAAAATCAGCGCCCCGTACTGTACAACCGGATGTTGCTGAACGGTACGCTCTGGCCGCATTTGCAGGATGTCCAGAGAGCCGCCTCAGAACAGCTGGAGCGCACGATTGCGGCCTTGGCAGACAAGTTCCCTGCGCCGGACAAAGAGCGCGCACAGCTTCTCTGGGTGGCGCACATGAATAGGCTGAAAGCGCAGGCGGAGGAAGTGGTGGTGAGGGAGATCGTGTATCAATGATTTTTCTTGTCTATCCGCCCGAACATGGTATAATGAAGATAAAAAGCTGTATTTGAAGCTCTTTCATCCTGCCATTGAATACATTTGGGGGAAATTTATGAATCGCGAATATTACTTTTCCACCATCAAAGATTTTATATCCACCAATCCAACTTCGATCTTAGGGGAACTGATGGTTCACGATGAATTCAAAACTACGGACCAGCAGAAAAATGCATGGTTAAAGGAAATTTCAATTCTGCAAAATCAACTGACCGACTATCCAGAAGGGGAAATTTCTTTTGAGTATACGATTCCCCGCATCGGACATCGCATTGATACGATTTGTATTATAGATGGCATTATCTTTTTACTTGAATTTAAAGTCGGAAGTTCCAAATACACAAAGAATGCCGATGATCAAGTAACCGATTACGCGCTTGACCTTAAGTATTTCCACGAAGCCAGCAAAGACCGTTATCTTATTCCAATTGTCGTTGCCACGGAAGGGGCCGTTCAGCCCGTCAGCATCCAGTTGATGCACGATAAGATTTCCATGCCTTTGCATTGTAGTCAAGAAAGCATCGCCACTGCTGTCACCGCTACACTTTCCATCCTACATGATGCACCTCTCTCATTATCCACATGGCAGAATGCTCGGTATGCCCCAACGCCTACCATTATCGAGGCAGCGCAGGCTATGTACCGGAATCATTCTGTATATGATCTCTCGCGGAATGATGCTGGTGCTCAAAATTTAACAGCCACTACAATGGCTATTAATCGCATCATCGACCACTGTAAGCGCTTCCATGAAAAGGGGATTTGTTTTATTACCGGTGTTCCGGGCGCAGGAAAAACTCTTGCAGGATTGAACATTGCAAATGCACGACATCGGTTTGAAACCGACGAGCACGCAGTTTTCCTTTCCGGAAACGGCCCGCTGGTAGATGTTTTGCAAGCCGCATTGTCAAAAGACCGTGCCGAGCGCAATCACATTCCTCTTAAAACTGCAGAGCGCGAGGCAAAGACTTTTATTCAGATTATCCATAAATTTCGAGACGATGCCATGATAACTGCTTCTGCTCCCAAAGAAAAAGTAGCTATCTTTGACGAAGCCCAACGTGCGTGGGATGCACCCAGTCTATCCAATTTTATGAAACGGAAGAAAAACGTCACAGACTTCAACCAATCCGAGCCGGAATTTCTTATCCGTATTATGGACCGGCATAAGGATTGGGCCGTTATCGTCTGCCTCGTTGGCGGTGGTCAGGAAATTTATACCGGCGAAGCAGGAATTCAAGATTGGTTTCTAGCATTGAGAGAACATTTTCCGAATTGGAAAGTTTATATTTCGGACAAAATGACAGATTCTGAATATGTTGGAACTGCCTCTATTGGAAATTCCCTCCAAAATTCGGACTGTACCATTGTTCCAGAACTCCATTTAGGGGTATCACTTCGATCTTTTAGAAGTGATAAACTTTCCGCATTTATAAAAGCACTTCTTGACAATCATCCGCAGCAAGCCGCTGACTTATGTCAAGAACTCCAATCTTCCTATCCCATCGTATTAACACGAAATTTTGATACGGCAAAGCTATGGGTAAAATCCCATGCCCGCGGCACCGAACGATATGGTCTCTTGGCAAGTTCGGAGGGGAAACGACTCCGTGGCGCAGGCATTTGGGTTCCCACTCAAATCGACCATGTCAACTGGTTTTTAAAGGGAAAAGATCATGTTGATTCTTCCTACTACTTAGAGGTGGCCGCATCTGAATTTAAGGTGCAGGGTTTGGAAGTGGATTACGCCATTGTGGCATGGGATGCGGATTTTCGCTATATAAATGGCGATTTTGATTACTTTCGATTCCGTGGAACTCGCTGGAACCATACCAACATAGAACAACGCCAGCAATATCAGAAAAATGCTTATCGGGTTCTTTTGACAAGAGCGCGTCAGGGGTTGGTCATATACATTCCCGAAGGCTCCCAAGAAGATCAAAGTCGCATTCCTGCACTTTACGACGAAACCTACCGCTATTTGCTATCATGCGGTATTCCAGAAATTTAATAGGAGGGTTTCATGAAAACTGTCCGCGTTGTTGCCGCTGTCATCTGCGACTCCATCCATGTAAAACATAAAATTTATTCTACCGCCCGCGGCCATGGTGACTACAAAGGCCAGTGGGAATTTCCGGGCGGAAAAATCGAACCGGGTGAAACGCCACAGCAGGCGCTGAAAAGAGAGATTGAAGAAGAACTGGATACGGAAATTGCAGTGCATAACAAGATCGGCACCATCGAATACGATTATCCGGCATTTCATCTTTCCATGGACTGCTTCTGGTGTACAGTCGTCTCCGGTGAACTCGTTCTAAAAGAAGCCGAGGCTGCGCGCTGGCAGACAAAAGATGAGTTGGATTCCGTACAATGGATCCCGGCCGACAGGACAATTTTGAAACAAATTCAAAAAGCCATGCAATAACAACAGTGCACATTTCCATGCCATGCAAGATTCGACAGCACAACAAAAGAGCAGTCTTCAAAAAATCGTATCTCAATAATTTTTCTTGTCTATCCGCCCGAACATGGTATAATTAAGCAAAGGAGTGTGATACCATGAGCCCAATCGAAATGCCTTCTAACATTCAGCTAGTGGAAAAGCGCGAAACCCGGACGAGCCGCGGGATGCTTTCAAAGGGCTGGTATCGCGTGGATGGCCAGCTTGTCATGGTCAAGGGAAACTCCATCACCGAAGCCGGAACAGCCGGATATGAGCCTTATTCCGAAGTCATGGCATCGCTGATTGCGGAGGTGCTGAAGCTTCCTCATGTGGAATATTCCCTGATGCCTGCCAGACTATTTCCTGACATTCAAACCTATTCCTGCGATGTGGTCAGCGTCTGTCCCAAATTTACAACAGATGATGAGCAACTTTACCACTTTGCAGATATGGCCGATGCGTATTTTCTCACCAGCGGGCAGGCTGCCTCACTGGATGCACTGTTTCAGTACGCTGTTGAACTGTACGGCAAACCGTGGCTTTATCAGATGCTGGCCTTCGATGCCTTTATCGGAAACGAGGACCGTCACGAGAATAATTTTGACGTTATTGTGCGAAACAGTTCGAATTATGCTCCACCAATCTACGATAACGGCGGCAGTCTGCTTGCGTGGGCAACGGACGAAGAACTGACCGACACCAAGCTCCGCTACCAATTCGATAAAGCCAAACCGTTCCGCAGTCGCCATGCCCAGCAGATCAAGCTGGTGGATGAACCCGTCCTGCCTGTGCGTGATCTGGACGAACTGTATCAGGAGATCATTCAGGCAATCTCTCCGATTCTCGCCTTGCTGAGCGAAAAAAGAGCGTCCGCGATCCGCCAGTACTTGAAATACCGTCTGCACTACCTGAAATCTGCCATGGGGTGATGAAATGGCCTACCTGAAATTGATGATGGATGAAAAGGAAATCGCTCATTTAAGCGACGATGGGCAGTATCTCTGCGCCAATGAGGGGGTGCCGCAGTATGACCTGCCTCTGAACCTCTTTATCGGCAACAGCCGCAAAGTGCCGTTGGTCGATGTAGTCGTGTGGGCCAAAAAGCGCATCTTTCCCCAAAATCGGATGGACTGCAAAGAGATTTTGGCGATGATGGGCCTGCCAGACTACAATGCGTGGGAAATCGTCAAGCGCACCAATGCCTGCCTGATGGAAGACCCTTTCTGGTTGCGCTTCAGCGAAGATGAGATCTTTGAGGATACCACGCGCGGACGAGCCAGAAGAATCATGAATGATAATCAGAAAAGCGGCTGATGCTATTGCTATCAGCTTGTATTAGTTGCTAAGTATAGCAAAACCCACAGGTTGGACACACATACCAGCCTGTGGGCTTTTTATTCGCAGAGTAAAATAAATTGAACCAAATTTGAAATATCAAAAATCACTTCAGCTCAATATTTCAATTTTTTATTTGAATTGGAACCGCTTCCAATTCATCTTTTCGGTTAATTTGGATTTTACGAACATCCTTTATTCCTGCAACTGTTGCGGCCGAAATAATAAGGCGTTCTTTGTATAGGGGCGTACGGTATCCGATGATGACACTTTTGGGCTTTAGTTTAATGCAAGGCCGTGCAGCACACCATTGAGAATAAATCATACGCCACTCCTCATCAAAAACGTGGCACGGTTTCTTTAGGAGAGAAATTCTTTCAATTTCCCATATCATAGAAGCATCAGCTGCCCTTAACAGCCCTTGCGGAATAGAAACCCCGCTAGATGCCATACTGACTTTTAGCAAAGCAGCGATTGCATATCGAGACGCATCATATTTCTCGTTCGAGTAGTATACCGGATAAATATTGGGCGGGGTTTGAATGGTCGGACAATTTTTGCAAATACCATCTTTCCCGCATAAATAAGTATCTGCGCTATGAAAATCATATGTAACAACAAATCCTCGGTGACTATCCGCATACTTCAGCCAGAGGGTTTCATTTAGCGGGTCTTCGCAGAAGCAAATGGAGTAAAGTGTTTTTAGAATTTGGCTGCGAACATTCTTTATGCTCTCTTCAAAAGCTTCTGCCGTTATCGGATTTTGGGTAGCCGCATCCAATGACCGCAAGACATCTTCTGACGGAATTCCTAAAGACGTAACAATTTTTGTTGCCTTTTCCTTATTTTCAGGGTTGTTCAATAGAGAAACAATACTTTCGATTTGACGATCAATCGCGTCATAGTCAAGATAAAAATATGTATCGAATGGATCATCATAGTAATCAGAAGTTGAAAAGTACAGCTTATTTTCTTGGAGTTGTACTAAACTATTCTCATTGACCGCACGGAATCTACACAACGTGTTCGGAATAATAATAGTTTTCTGTAACTGCTGAATATGTTCCGGTGCGGCATCGTGCATAGTCAGCAGTACATCCCAGAATTTTTTTCGTTCGTCTTGATTCATAGCGGCCTCCTCTTATCCATGCAACCTAGCAATTTTTCATTATTTGAAAAGTTCTTTTCTCACATCAACTGCTTCTTGAATGTCATCTACACATTCTTCCAACTCTTTTCGAATAGTATGCTCCCAAAAGCGCAGAACAATCCAGCCTTGCTCAACAAGAGCTGCTGTAACTTCTCGATCTCGCTTCATGTTTCTCTCAATTTTTGGTATCCAGTAGTTTTGATTCGACTTAATTCGAGCTTTTCTATTTTCCCAGTCATATCCATGCCAAAAATCGGAATCACAAAACACGGCAATTCGATATTTTGTGATTACTATATCCGGTTTTCCTATTAAGCCTTTATAGTTTTTTCGGTATCGTATGCCTCTCTGCCATAGAGCTTTCCGCAGCGCAAGTTCTATTGTTGTATCCTTGCTTCGGATTGCTCTCATATTTTTCTTTCTCTGTTCAGGTGTTAAATCATCCATAAATCAGGTCGAAGAATCGTCCTCCTGAACGTCATAATAAATCAAATCGTTCGGCAGCTTAATGTTGGGAACCCACAGTTCCTGTCCGCCCCAGCCTTTTTTGCCAGTAACCTTATACATTGTCAGCACAGTCGATGCTGTATACTGGCCGCCCAATGCCCAATCATTCGGCGACAGCAATGCGCCAGTTCCTTGAGCAACATCTCTATTTCTGCGGACAATCAGCATTCCCTGTGCATTAGGCTTTTCAGACAGCATCATCTCAAGAATAGAGATAAAAGCTGTCGCTCTAAAATCGTCATCGGATTCAATGTGGGAAAGAATCTCCTTCATTATGCGAAGGCTGACCTGATAAACAGGTTCATCTTCTGTAAAGGGAACCAGCAGCTTATCAAGTTGTTCAATCGTGTTATTGCTGGGATAGAATGGATAATAGTTAGTTCCACCAGAAATAGCCGCAACGTGCCGTTCGTCCAACACATTGCTGCGAGTCGGTTTCAGCCCACTCGGATAGTAAATTTTTATATGTTCGGTTCCACTCTCTACCTGTGCAATTAACGCATTGTTCGTTGCATTGATATCAGAGAACAGCTTATAAAGTGGTTCATCAATGTAGACCATCATCAATCCCGGATCGCGGTCATACCCGAACATCCGGCTGTGCTGCCACATTGTATCGGCCTGCGGCTTTTTGGCTGTTCTCGTGTAGTAGATTGTGTGCAGGGAAGGGAAAGTTACACCTCTACCGAGCGTGTTTCCACCAATGACTATATTGCTTCCTGTGGAATACTGCTCGCTGGCGATGCTGTTCTTTCCATTCATAATAAGAATTTTAACGGCATCGGTTAACAGTAACTCTTTGGCTTTTCCATAAGCATCCTCTCCGGATGCCTTTCGGTACTTTACGGGGGCAAGGGAATCATATACTGCCGAAAATTCTGTTTTGAAATCGTTGTCGATGTTATCTTTGCACCATTGAAGCTCTTTAGAAACCTCTCGCGCAAAGAGATCGTGAGATGCCTGACGGACACTCGGATGTACTAAGCAGTTTGAGACGCTCCCTCCGGCCAATTCAATCAGAGCAGACACAGCCAAATGCCTCAGAACCACATCATGTGCTGGGGTTTTGAGCGTTTCCAGATAGGTGATGCAGTCCGGCTTCGGCTTTGCGAAAAAGAAATCACCACCCAAGTAGCCGTTACCCGGTGCAAAATAATAAGTAAAGTATGGATGCCAGCCGGACACTTGTGTCTGAAGCAGGATAGCCTGCGGCGTTCCAGTGACCTGAAGATAGATACTGCTCGACGCTCCGTTTTTTATACTGTCCAGATATCTATTTATCGAGGATTGTCGATTTCTGTTTATCAGCGTATTTAACGATGCCGCATCAGCTTCATCGTCCACAATAAACAGCGGATTGCCTTTCATAAAGCCAGTCGATGCAAACACATTTGCCCATAACCGCAGGATGCGGCTGTTCTTTTTAAGCACGATAATAGCCGGTTTCATCAACGAGTTTTGGATAAACAGTCCAGAGTCATTCTCTCCGCAGATACAGTACCCGGACAGATCGTTCTTCACACGTTCAAGCGTTTGTTGTTGAAGCACAACATTATCTGTGGTAAGCAATACGAAAGCTGGAAAACCCATATCGGTTGCTTTTGTAATAATTCCGAACATCTGCCCCGTCTTGCCAGATTGGACATTGCCGAACAAAAGGCCAATACGATGCTCACAGAAATTAAAATCCTGAATGTATTTGTCACCAACCTCCGTTGCTGTATGTTCAATCGACCGTGCTAAATCAATATTGCCACGGTCAGTTATTGTTTTTAGATAAGTTTTCAAGTAGTTCATTCTTGTTCATCCTCCGGTCCTTCTTTGAATGACAAGAGCCATACGTCAAAGGTGTTGCCATCTTCGTGGATTTGGCAGTCTGTCTTTGTTAGGAGAAGTGAATTGCAGCCATACTCATCCAGCATTTCTTTTGTAATCATTCCCTGACGTTCGTGATCTTCACCAGTGTCATTCACAGGTGTGACAAGACCTGCCGCGGCAAGCCGGCCTTTAAGCCAGCGTCCCAGAATCAATTCATCTCCTACTGCACTAAACTGTTTGTTTCCATCGCTTGTAGTGTGGCACTTAAAGGTATATCCATCATCCGTTATTACAACAAACGGAACATTTTTTAACGGATAGCCTATCTTGGGAGTTCCATCGCGCTCACATCGAACGGCCTTTGACACTGTAAACTGTGTTTCATACCAATCCCTGTTTTTTCGCGCGCTTCGAGGTGCCGCATAACACACATTCAGGTTTGACTTGGTAAAATGTTGCCCATCGTCAAGCATTCTCTCGTCATACGCAGGAACTTTGATAGGCAGAGGGAAGGAAATGTCAGTGGCATGGTTCATATAATAGTTCAGATCTGCCGTTGGAATCTGCGTTACCGTGTCAACGCCTGTCAGGGAGACATTTTGCTCCCGGACAAGCGGCATATCTGTCACATTAGCGATGTTGTCCGAGCATCTGCTGTTCAGATTATCAAACAGTTCTTTTGCATCCTGCAACACCCGTGCATCTTCGACAAACACTGCCGTTTCGTATTGTCTTAGATTCGTCGCCTCCGGTTTGATAACACCAAAATTAGCAGACCCAATGATTGCCGCAGTTGGGTTCGGCCCATCTGTTTTGGAAAACAGATACACTTTCCCATGGTATTTGAACGACTTTACAATGCGCACCTCACCAATTCCCATCCGCATCCATTTTTCATTAAGGTGCAGTGCAACACGATATGCACTTTCCGGCATTCCATCGGTGTAGTACATTCCAATGGTAAGGACAATATGTGTGACGGGATGTTCTTCAATCAGCCTGTCAATTTCCTCCAAGGATGCTCTTGAAACATAGCCGACTGCAATATCCACCCTATCGGATTGTGCAAGCTGCTCCCTGAAACAGTCAGCAATCGTGCGCTGACCGTCAGCTGTCCGCAAAGGCAGAATGTTTGAGTAAAGCAGTTCCATATAGCAAGCCCTCCCATGCAATATTTCCTCGAATGTAACCAGTATAACATATTTTGAATGTCTTTCAATCCAATTTCAGGCAATTCCAACAAAAAAGAAGCATCCACTCAAATTGAGTGAATGCTTCTACGCATTATACGGAGAAATCCATATAGTAGGTTTCATCATCGAGCTTGTAAAAAGTCACATCTGTCCGTCCATAAGCGTCAAGATCATTTCTTGTAACAAACGCACCATTGGACAGTCCCAGTCGATTTCTGAAATATTCTCCCAAATCACTATTACGCTCCGGTGTTGCCAGTGCCTTGTCATTTTCCTGTTCTACACGGAGTGTCAGCTGCTTCCGATCATCTGTTATAACAGTGAAGTGGATATTCTTTGGCGGGAAGAATGCACTTTGAGCAACAGCCCTCGGCAGAGGAATATAGGCTTGATTCGGATTTCTATTGGGCCTCTGTCCCCAGTTCAATCCAGACCGATTTCCCGGTTTTCCGTTTTTCGTGACAAGGCTTAGCCTTACAGATTCGTAGCTGTTCAAGTCCGCATCAGCGACAAGGTTTAGTTCCATATCCAAAACAGGATGACTGGGAACAAGATGGACATATTCCTCGATTTCCACATGATTACAGTATATGCTTCGCCCTACAAGAGCCTCATACATTTGTCCAGCTTCATCAGGGTCACATTCGACCATGCACTCTTGCACATCGCTCCGCGTGAAGGCACTTTGGATGAAGGGAGCAGAACCCATAAACGCTTTATAGAAGCTCCCATTCTTTTTCCAAATATACAAATTCCCATGGAATGCAGGAGAATCATACAGATAACTGCATTCAACTTTTTCTACCCTAGGAGGATAAGGGGGCTTTACAAGAGAGCAAAACCCCTCATGGACTGTTACGCTCAGGTGATTGTATGGAACCATCCCGACAATCATAGCAACGCGCAAGGTCTGATGCTGTTTTAACTCTAGGTTTGTCAAAAACCAAGACAGCATAGTATGCGTTGCATATGACGTTGCTAAATAAAGTTCATCTGCCCCCTCATGCAGCGGCTGAAAAAGAACTTTCTTTGCAATATCCTCGTTGAACATATTTTCGTTTACTCATTGATATTCGCAGGCATGGATTCATACGGAATCCCTGCAAACGACTTCAGGATGGCTTCAAAGATAATTTTTGCGCCCCTGCACGGCACCGCCATGCCGATTTGCTTACGGACGCTTTCTTTGCTTCCTTCAAAGACGTAAGTGTCCGGGAAAGTCTGAAGCCGTGCACGTTCGCGGTTTGTCAGCGCACGATTTTCCGACCAGTGGTAGATGTGCGTTCCACCACCGCCGCTGCCGGTCACAGTATATGCCGGCTTCGTTGGGTCAAGGCGTTTGTAAATCTGGCTGATTTTTGCGCCCTTGATGTTAAGTTGAAGTTCCGGGGGAAGGTCAGCCGTAAACGCATTCTGTCCGGGTTTGATATGCTTCAAGCGTTCAACAACAGCGGCAGACTGCTTTGTGATTTCATTATTCGGTGCGTCCGCAGGAATCGGCGGCACTGTAATAGCAGTCTTGCAGGTGTTATCAATGCCCGCATACGGCTTTGTGGACGGAATTTTATATTCAACGTCAATATCTTCCCGGATGCCAACAATGATGATTCGATGCCGTGCCTGTGGAATGCCATAATCCTCGAACTTATAAAGGTTCGGATACAGTTTGTATCCAGCTTTACGCATTTCATCAAGGATTTTGGTGAACGCCTTACCATCATTTGCATTTTTCAAGCCGCCGACATTCTCGGCCAAAAACCATTTCGGGTGATAAAGCTGCAGAACTTTCACACCATAAGAATACAGCGGCCCATAAATGCCATCCATGCCTTTCTGCTCGCCCACAACACTATAATCATTGCAGGGGAAACCAAAGGCCAGAGCATCAATGTCTGCTAGATGAGTTAAGTCGAACTTACGAATATCCTCATGATAAACCGTCTCTGGCTGCTTTGGGCAGATATTTCGTCTGTAGGTCTTGCAGGTGTTCTCATCATAGTCATTAGACCATTGGTGTACAATCTTCCAATTAGGATCACCAATATCAGCATTTGTTGCACCCCATGCAAGACCACCCGGCCCGCAGAATAATTCTCCCAAACGAAAAATCATACGTTCACCTCACTAGGTTCATCCTTGCAGTCTACCCTGCAACCATCATGCACCTAAATCCTTTTTGAAATTAACTTTACAGAGATATGCAAAATCAATCCGCTTATATTTTCGGCAGCCTGCCATCCCATTACACATGTTAACATATTCGCAGCATTTTGTCAATAAAATCGCTGCAAATATGTCGTAAAAATACCAGCGCATTGCTGATTCTCCTGAACACCGGAAATGTTAATCAGCAGTACGCTGGCATACGATATTACTTATTTCCCTTAATTCACAGAATTATTTACACCTTGGAAAGTACGACATCTTCATCCGTTTCCCACAGTACTTTGATTTGGGTTCCCTCCTCAACACCAATGTGGGCAAACCACGAGCCGATTGCCTTTAAGTTTCCTTCCTCAGAAAACTGTTTTGCATATTCGTTTCCTGCCGATTCACACCCTTGAGCCTTTAAAGTTCCGTGAGCAAAACCATCCTCCGTACGGTATCTGAAAATATTTTTGCCGGGAACATCAGCCCCGCCTGTACCATTACTATTTAAAAGTTCGAACCTTTGCGCATATTCTCTCGGAATGGGAATATAGCCTTCTCCTGCAACCGGATTACGGGTTGCCGTACTTCTATAACACCCCCAATCAAAATGTGTTCTTCTCAACTCAACTGTATAGCAGTCTCCCGCATGTGCCATATTTTTAACCCTCCCTTATGAACTTTCGAGCCAAACGAAGTCAAGGTATTCTATTAGCTCACTTACCATTGTAAGTATAGCACATTTGTTTTTCTTGTTCAATTCGATTTGTGTTTGGCACTTGCATGGATGTATAACCTGCATCCAGAGGATGCAGTTCAAGGGTTTGGGATTTCCCAACAAGCATTTTGCAACGCAAAATGGTCTTTGTATATACGAAGACACTGCTTGCTACAGCTATGAACGCCTTTTGAATTGCAAAATGATTTTTCAGTTGCTATACTGGGCTTATCAAAATTTTTTCGGGAGGATGCTGCAGTGACCGCACAGACAATGCAAATCGGGAACAGACCTTGCCACATTTACGGCGAAGCCCATGCAGAATACCTACTGCTCCAAATGACCGGCGAACACGAGCTGCAAAGCATGGACGGCGAGGTTGCCGCTATTGCACAGAGTGCACACCACTTTCTGTTTGCGGCCATCCCGGTGGAAAGCTGGAACGATGCACTTTCCCCGTGGAAGTCTCCTGCTGTTTGGGGAAAGCAAGGTTTCGGTGGAAATGCTGGGGACACCCTGCGCTTTCTGACAGAACAGGTCGTGCCAACGCTGAAACAACAGTTCAATCTCCCGGAAAACGTCAAAATCATTCTGGGTGGCTACTCACTGGCCGGACTGTTTGCTTTGTGGGCATCCACCCAGACTGATCTGTTCTACGGTGTCGCCGCCGCCTCGCCCTCGGTGTGGTTTCCGGACTGGATGGAGTTTGAACAGCAGCGCCCGATACAGACGCAGCACATTTATCTGAGCCTTGGCGACAAGGAAGAACACACGAAAAACGCTGTCATGGCTGTGGTGGGGGATAATATCCGCACCCTGCACAGTCAGCTTACAGCGCGTGGCACAGACTGCACCCTTCAATGGAACAGCGGCGGGCATTTCAAAGACGCCGACTTACGCACGGCGAAAGCCTTTCGGTGGGTGATGGAGGAAAGCCGATGAATATTTTGATCGATGCAGACGGCTGCCCGGTCGTCGATCTGACGTTGCAGATTGCAAAGCGGTTCGGCATCTCGGTCATCATCCTGTGCGACACCTCTCACCAAATCGAGCGAGAAGGTGCGCAGACGTTGGTATTCGATAAAGGTTCTGACAGCGTGGATTTTGCTCTCGTCAACCGGGTAAAACCGGGAGATGTGGTTGTGACGCAGGACTACGGGCTGGCGAGTATGTGCCTTGCCAAGTGCGCCCGGGTGCTGAACCAGAACGGTTTGGAATACACCGCCGACAACATAGACGCTCTCATGCTGCGGCGTTATGAAAACAAAAAACTCCTCCGTGCCGGAATGAACTGCACCCCATTTGTTAGACAGTATGGTATACTGTTTAGGAAATGGGGTGT
>OOAI01000013.1_pt1 | contig 141392 bp, 124 predicted proteins | sample 1671191 | NCBI WGS metagenome assembly OOAI01 (sample SAMN06348131, study PRJEB24527) | human gut metagenome | biome: human gut; feature: ankylosing spondylitis patient; material: feces | host: Homo sapiens | place: China | collected 2015-10 | reverse complement strand
TTTGTTGCTCAGGTACTTATAAATAATGTTAAACTATAGTGTTGCGGAATTAAGGAGGAATAGAAAACCATTGGATAATGGTATCAGAATCGGCCGAAAAAAAGAATACCTTTTTGTGTCTGATGAAGCATCTTCTTTAAAAGATGAAGAGACGACCGCCGAGCAAGCCTCTTTATTTATAGAATTTCTCACCCTAAATGGCCTAAATTCTATGTCTACCAGTGCTAGCAAGTCTTCACCAATGAATATCGCCATATTTGCGTTTATCAGATATTGGAGAAGAAGGGGGATCTTGGCACCGCAGCACATCGTCAGTGCCAATGCCATTTATCGATTTCTTACTGAGGATTGCCATATACGAAAAGAAGTTACGATAAAATCGTTCAACAATGTCTTCAATCATTGTGAGGACATAAAAAATCAAGAAATGGATGATAAAGTGGCTGATTTCTTTGCCCATAGATGATTTTTTTTATGGGATAAATATTAATCCTATTTTTCCTATTTTTCCCAAAGGTGTTTTTGCCCTATCTTTGCACCCGTAATCAGATAAGTAAAGTCTGGTTGCGGGCGTTTTTTGTTTATAGGAATCCGGTACCGTTCCTGAAACAGAAATTTGGCGAATAACTCGCAGTCCAACCCTTTAATATGATATATTGATATGGCAGAAAATGCTTATGTGTTTTTTCATCCGCAGTATGGCGGATTGAGAGTGGTGAACAACGACGGAGGGTTGTTCTTTTGCCTCGAGGACCTGGTTGCCATCACTGATATTGGCAGAGATAAATTGTTCCCAGTATTAGCCGACACGGAGGGAAAAGTGGTCGAAATGTATGTGGAAGTGCATACAAAAAAGGTGCCAAAGGATTTTACACATCGTTTGTTTTTCGGTGAATTCTTTGGCAATACTGACAAGGTGGTGCAAAAAAGTAGAATAGCTTGGAGAAGCATGATATTCGTAGACTCTCAGGTGGTGAGAGATATGACGGTAGGCTGCTCGAAAGATCCTGAGCGTAAGTTGTTTTACAAGTGGGTCAAGGATTTTATCCAGCCTGTGATGGAGGACAAGGACAGATGTTGGCGTTATGAGTGTGTCATGATGAAAAGAGTCTGTTATGACCCTCTGGAAAATCCGATTGACATCCGATATGCTGCCGACGGCCTGTATATCAGCGATATGAGAATCAACTGACATTATTCATCTTTTAAACAAGTTATTACGATTATGAAACAAGCAGCTAAGAAGCAGCTCCTCAACGCCCAGAAGGTGGACGGAGCCATCATCAGTGAAGAAAACGGTACCATCGCCTTCCGCAAGGCGCCATGGAACGATACCGAGGTTATCTGCGAACAGCCTAAGGTGATACCGGGCAGAATGGTATGCTCTGGCGAGAAGGGTGGCGATGAGTTCGACTTCAAGCCTTACGAGCGTACGGGCGAGAAGCTTTTCGAGGAAATCTTCAAGACCAAGCATGCCGTGGTGCGCACCACCAAGCGCACGGTGCAGGTGAACTATACCTTCAGCCGTGACCTGGACAAGCAGGACATGCTGCGCTACCTCAAGGTAGAGCACAAGGAACTGATTGCCGGATTCAAGGAGGCGGATATCAAGGGGAACTAATAGTGATTAATGATTAGTGATTAATTAATAATTTAACATTTAACACTTAACATTCAAAAAAACGATGGAACATATTATAGCATATAATCCGTACAAGAATGGCAATAAGGGGAGCGTAAGCTCCCAGCCACTCTCGGTCTACGACAAGACCATCGCTTATCCCTGGATGGCAGAACTGGTAGCTGCCATCCGTGGGGGTAACGATGAACTGAAGAAGCAGTTGCCCTTCCGCTGCGCTCACTACTACCAGTTCCGGGACAACAGACGCTCGCAGAAAAATGCCGTGCCCGAAAGCTTCCTCTTCCAAACCACCATCGACGTGGACGACAAGGAATATGTGGATAAGGCGATAGAGAAGGCACGAGAGCTGAACTGCAGCGACACCATCTGGAATGGAGCCCTGCTGCACCTGGAGTACTCAGCCCGCAAGAAGCTGCACATCGACATCCGCATGCCCATCGGTATGACTATCGAGGAGACGCAACGAGCCTATTGCGAGGCGCTGGGCGTGCCCTACGACGAGAGCTGTATCACGCCAGAACGCATGCTCTTCATCACCGACAAGACGTCGGAAATCTATCGCTCGCCCCACTGGTACGAGGTGCTGCCACAGGAAGAGCTGAAGAAGCGCAGACAAGCCTACCTGGACCGTGGACTTACAATCGACGGACGGGCTGGGAAAGTTAATAGTTTACAGTTAAAAGTTAATAGTAATCATAAAGTTCAAAGTTCAAATTTCCAAGTTCAAAGTAAAGACCATGTTCAAGACCATCGACTTTCGGGCTCTGACAGCCATCACGCTGTTTCTGCTGGCTCTGCTATTCAGCCTGCCCAACCTAGTGATAGCAATGCTGCTCATGCTGCTCATCTCAGCCCTGCTGGAGCTCATCAGGATGCTGGGGCAGAGGCAACCGTCAAGAACCTAGCAGCCTTCGACCTCTTCCGCAATGCGGCAGGTCTGAAGGACGTAGACATCAACACCCCAGGCTCGCGCCACTCATCGCTCCTGGCTATCATGAGCGCAGGCGCATCGAGAGTGATGCCTGAAGACGAACTGAAGGCGGTGGTGGCGCAGAAGATGCCTGCCTTTTCGCAGGAGCGTGACTGCCAGCAGCTCATCCACGATTTTTATGCGAAATATGGCGACAGTTCGAAGCCGATGTCGCAAGCCGTAATCCGCATCAATGCTCAGGCTGAGAAGTCATCCCAGAAGGATGCCGTGGCATTCAAATCCGCAAGTTCTGTGGGTTCCGAAGGCGGCACGGATTCCAATGCGGAAGATGATAAATTAACTCCGCCTCCGATGCCCGAACATCTCCCAAAACTCGTGGAGCTGCTGTTATCGAAGACACCGGACGTATACAAGCCAGCCGTGGCACACGCCATCTTCCCGCCACTTGCTACACACCTCTGTAAGACCACCTTCAAGTATATCGACAATGTGGAGCACGAGGCTACCCTGATGTGCTGTCTGCTGGCGGGCACGGGCGCAGGCAAGAACTGTGTGCAGATGCCCATCAACATGATTATGGAGGACATCAGACAGCGCGACCGTGAGAACCTGCAACGGGAGAAGGAATGGAAAGAAGAGGTGACACGCAAGGGTGCCAACAAGGATAAGCGCAAGCGTCCGGAAAACCTCATCATACAGGAGATAGACGCCGATATGACCAACCCGGCATTCGTGATGCGCACGGCTGAGGCTCAGGAACATTTCCTCTATACAACGCTCAACGAGATAGACCAGTTCGACGCCCTCAAGGGACAGGGCAACCAGCAGTTCAAGATTATGTGCCTTGCCTTTGATCCAGGCAACTCATACGGCCAGACCCGCGTGGGCACATCGAGTATCACCGAGCGCATCACCATCCGGTTCAACTGGAATGCATCGACCACCGTCCAGCTGGGGCAGCGATATTTCTCAAAGGTGCTCACCGACGGACCTATCAGCCGCATCAACTTCTGTACCATCCCGGAGCGGGAAATCGGTGCCGAAATGCCAGTATACGGCGAATATGACGATGCCTTCAGGGAGGCGCTCAGACCGTACATAGAGAATCTGTGCAAGGCGTCGGGTAGGATAGACTGTGCTGAGGCTTTCGCCCTGGCAGAAAAGTTGAAGGATGAGAACGCCGACTTTTCGCGCATGTCGCAAAACAGGGTGTTCGAGAATCTCTCCTTCCGTGGCAACGTAATTGCCTTTCTCAAGGCTTGCGTGCTATACGTGGCAAACGGCTGCAAATGGGAACCCGAAATAGAAGAGTTCATCAGATGGAGCGAGAGTTACGACCTGTGGTGCAAGATGATTTTCTTTGGCGCAAGCATAGCCAAGGCTAATGAGGTAGGAGAGAAATCGAGCAAGCGAGGGCCTACCAACCTGCTGCAGCAATTGCCTGATACCTTCACTTATGCACAGGCTGAAATGGTACGTCTGCATAACGATTTCGGCAAGAAGGGTACGGCGACGATGCTGAGAAACTGGGTGAACCGCCATTATATCGAGAAAATCCCTCCGAAGGGAGTAAATGCCGACGGAGCTGACGGAAAGCAGGGCGGAAAGGTGTTCAGTATTCAGTTATTCAGTTTTAAGAAGCTATTATTCCGTTCAGACGGACTCGACCTGAGATGTTTTAACACAAAATAGTTTAACACTTAACATTCAAACAAAATGGAAATAGTATTAAAGCGTATAGCTAAAAAAGGAACTTATACCATCGGCAGACTCTATCTGCTGACCGATGCAAGCGTAAGTCGTAACTCGCTGCCCGGCAAGAAGAAAGACGACAAGTGCAAATTGATTCATACCTTTGACAGCCAGCTGTTGTCCAAGGATACATATCTCTGCGATACCTTGGAGCCTACCTGGCGCAATCTGTTGGGTATCAAGCTAAAGCCAGAGGAAGTGGATGCCCGCTATAGCCGCAAGAGCGGCGTGAAGGCTCGTAAGGTACCTGGTCATACTGCCATTCCTGAGGGTACTTATCCTGTGGTCATATCGTATTCGCCAAGATTCAAGCGTTGGCTGCCATTGCTGTTGGGCGTGCCGAATTTCGAGGGTATCCGCATCCATGCAGGCAATTATAATGATGATACGCAAGGCTGCATCCTCGTTGGGGAGAACAAGTTCGAGGGCATGGTGGTGAACTCCCGTATCTGGCTGCAGCGGCTCATCAACGCCATGACAGCGGCGCGCGACCGAGACGAAGGTATCTGGATAACCATCCTATAGACAAACAGCATCCCTGCATAAGGGATGCTGCTAATCTGTCTTTATATTTTTCTGACTGAAAACGTTCTTAAAGCTTTGACCAGTCGATGCTGCGGATAAATGCCAAGGTTGAAACCCAATCGCAGTCGAGGCAGAAAGGAGTAGGAACATCCGGGGTGTTGTAATAAGCCAGGGTAAACTCTGTATCTTCATCCTTAAATGCCTTGTGGTCGATGGTTGCCTGCTTGAAAAACTGGGTTACGAGCGGCTTATTCTTTTTAGAAGCCTCCTTCAATCGCTTCTGGTAGAGCGTAATATATACGCTCATGGCGTAGGCCTGCTCGTTGAGATAGCGAACCTTTATGTTCAAGGTGTCCTTGCTCAGATTTTTGTCGAGCATTACATACGGTGGCAGAATCTTGCTGCGCATGTAGGTCATTGCGTCAAACTTGAAGAGGGCTGTACGGCGCTCGTCCATGCTCTTCGTGGTGTCGTTGAGGATTGCATCAGAAGTGCGGAGCACCTCGTTTAATACATCCTGGGCGCTTGCCTTAGCTATGCTGAGGGTGAGCGCAAATAATAATATTATGTATCTCATCTTTTTGAAATTATTAATTATCAATTCTTTTTAATCGTTGGTGTGGCGCAAGAGGAAGATGCTGTGGTCGATGCACGCTGGCAATTCTTCCTTATAATGCGTTACCATGATCATGGTTTTGTTCTGGCGGCGACAGAAGGCTTCGATGACGTCTTTTACAAGACGGCGGTTGCGGTTGTCGAGTCCGTGGAGCGGTTCATCGAGAATCAGCAGTTCCGGATCCTTGACAAAGGCTCGTGCCAGGAGAACGAGGCGCTGTTCGCCGCTGGAGAGCTTCAGGAAACCACGGTCTTCAAGACCTTCCAGTCCGAAGACTTTCATCCAGAAGCGGCACTTGTCCATATCTTCTTCCTTCGGCTTTACATAGAGACCTACGGAATCCATCAGGCCGCTTGCTACGATGCGGATGGCTGGCAGGTCGCGCTGGTAAGAGCGGTGAAGCTCAGGCGATACGTAACCGATGTGCTTCTTGATGTCCCAGATACTTTCGCCGCTGCCTCGAGGATTGTCGAAGAGGGTGATGTCGCAGGCATAACTCTGCGGATTATCGGCACAAACCAGACTGAGGAGCGTACTTTTTCCGGCTCCGTTCTGTCCGCTCAAAGCCCATCGTTCGCCGTTCATCACGGTCCAGTCGAGGTCGTTGAGGATGATTCGCTCGCCATACTGTATGCGTACCTTGTTCATCTTCACCACTTCCTGGGTGTGATATTCGCGGTCGCTGTAAGGCTGGTCTACGATAGCCTGTTCCAGCTCCGGGCTCAGCACATGGGCAGGCACGGATTCTCTGCCGGCAAGATATTCGGCGAGGGTTACCTTAGGCAGAACCTTCATATCCTTCACTTCTACCACGTGGGTGATGAAATCAGGAATATCATCGCTCTTGCTCAGCACGAGGATAATCTGCAGGGCTCGCTCTGAAGAGAGGGTCTTGAGCAGTTCCTTGAGCTGGTCGCGGGTTTCAGCATCGAGTCCGATAAACGGATTGTCCATGATGAGCACGCGAGGCTCTGAGAAGAGGGTAGAGGCAAGTTTGAACTTGCGGAGCTCGCCACTTGAGAGCAGGATGGTGTATTTGTCCATCAGGTGCTGCATGTGGAAGAGTTCGTAGATGTGCTGCTGCAGGGCTCTGCGCTCCGGAGTGTCTTCGCCTGCCATCTGGTAGGCTTCTTCCAGCTTGTCCTTTACGATAGGCGTGTTCTCGTCTATTTCGAGCTGGTTCCAGCGCTGCTGCAGGAAATAAGTGCGGTCGTTATCGCCTCCGTAGGTGTCGCGGAAGGTAATATACTTGATGTTGTCGCTCACCATTGTCTTCTGACTAGGTGAGAAATCGTAATCAGGGTCGTGCATCAGGAGTGGGTGGCGACCTACGATGATGTCAACAAACATTGATTTTCCTCCACCGTTCGGACCTACGATAGCGATGTGTTCACCATCGCACGCCTCGAAGTTTACGGGGTCTGCCATACGCCATTCTGGCATACGGGTAACACCATTTTTAATGCTAATAATCTTTTGCATCTCTCTTATTTTTTTATTCTACTCTGATTCTTTGTTGCAAAGTCTTTCCAGCTGCTGTAGTGCTTGGCGTCGGTCTCCGGGCGGTTCATCTGCAGAAAGTGGCAGTAGGCTGCCCCCAGTGCATCGGTAGCATCCATGAACTTCGGCATTTCGTCTTGCTGAATATGGAGCAGTCGCTGCAGCATTCCCGCCACCTGTTCCTTCGAAGCCTGTCCCTGTCCTGTAATGGCCATCTTGATTTTGAGCGGTGCATATTCGTGGATAGGAACGCTGTGATGAATGGCGGCTGCGATGGCTACGCCCTGTGCCCTGCCCAGCTTGAGCATCGACTGCACGTTCTTGCCGAAAAAGGGGGCTTCGATGGCCATCTCATCGGGCAGATAGCTGTCGATGATGCCGGTTACGCGGTCGAAGATCTTGCCCAGCCGGAGATAGGGATCGCTCTCCTTGCGCATGTCGATGACGCCCATCACCACCAGTTCGGCCTTGTTGCCGATGATGCGGATTACGCCATAGCCCATCACGTTGGTTCCGGGGTCAATGCCGAGAATGATCTTCTCTGTATTCGATTTCTTGATCATCGCTGATAAATCTCCTGACTTTTTTAGAATGCTGTTTTAACGGTCCATATATGGATTGTGAGCGAGCTCTTCGCCTATGCTGGTGTATTCGCCATGACCCGGGAGAACCTGGGTTTCGTCAGGCAACTGACCGAGATGGCGCAGACTGTTGATGATGCGGAACATGCTGCCTCCAGGGAAATCGGTTCTGCCGATAGAGTTGTGGAAGAGGGTGTCGCCGGTGAAAGCTACGTGCTCTGCCTCGCAATAGAAGGTGACGGAACCGCTGCTGTGGCCAGGAGTGGCGATGACCTGGAACTCGTGGTTGCCGAACTTGATGACCTCTTCATCTTCGAAGAATCTGCCAATAGGCGGAAACTGGTAATCGAGCTGCATCTGATAGAAGGTTTCTGCCTGCTTGGCGAGTCCCTTCATCAGGTTTTCATCTGCTGCCGATACTTCCGGTTTCAGTCCGAACTCCTGGTAGATGGTGTTGTTGCCGAAGTTATGGTCAAGATGGCCATGGGTTACGAGCAGGTGAACGGGCTTGAACTGGTTCTCCTTAATATATTGTGTAATAGCCGTGCGCTCTTCCGGATAGAAGGCGCCGCAATCGATGATGACGCATTCCTTGGTCTCATCGCTCACCACGTAGCAGTTTTCCTGCAACATGTTTACTTGAAATCTTTCTATATGTAACATTTCTTACTTTGAACTTTATGATTACTTTTCACTCTTCTAAGCCGGAACGTAAACCAGTTGCTTGTCCTGGCTGAACCATTCTTCATCGAAGAAAGTGCTGAGCGGAGTGATTTCTGAAATCTTGAAGTATTGCTTCAGTTCTTCTTTCAGATTGCCGCCTTTCAGACACAGAAGTCCGTTAGGCAGAGCGTTTTGCCCCTTCTGCTTAAAGTTTTTCTTGATAATCTTCATTAGGTCAGGAAGCTGCATTACCGCACGGCTTACCACGAAGTCGTACTTGCCTTTTTCGTCCTCTCCGCGCAGGTGCTCAGCCTTGAGATTCTGCAGATTGATTGCCGTAGCCACCTCGTTGCAGACTCTGATTTTCTTGCCCGTTCCATCTATCAGCTTGAACTTGCATTCAGGGAAGAGGATGGCGAGCGGAATGCCCGGGAAACCTCCGCCGCAGCCGAAATCGAGAATCTCCGTACCCGGACGGAAATTGATGGCCTTGGCTATTGCCAGAGAATGGAGCACGTGGTGCTCGTACAGATTATCGATGTCCTTGCGGCTGATGACATTGATCTTGCTGTTCCAGTCGCGGTATAATGCATCGAGTGCCTCGAACTGCTTTTTCTGCTCTTCCGTGAGGTTCGGGAAGTATTTCTCTATTATTTCTATCATATAATTATATGTATTCTTCTTTATTTCTACTGATTTTTCTGCAAAGGTAGTGTAAAAAATCGGAAAACACGTAATAAAAACATCAAAATCTGTCAGATTATGCTCGTATATTAAGATTTTTGCGTAACTTTGCACCCGTTTTCAATATAAATTAAGCAAAAATAGATAAAAACAGACAAGGAAATATGATAAAAGCAGCACTCTTCGATCTGGATGGCGTGGTTTTCGACACCGAGTCGCAGTACTCCATCTTCTGGGGAATGATAGGCAGAGAGTATCATCCGGAAATGCCCGATTTCGAATATCGCATCAAAGGACAGACTCTGGTTCAGATTTACGACAAGTATTTCACCGATGAAGCCGTCTTTGCCCACATCGAAGGTTTTACAGGCGCAAAGGAGGAACAGGCTAAGATTACAGCCCGACTGGATGAGTTTGAAAAGAGCATGCAGTATGAATATATTGCAGGGTTCGAAGATTTCATCAGCGACTTGAAGGAGCATGGCGTAAAATGCGCTGTGGTAACGAGCAGCAACGTTCAGAAAATGCTGAATGTCTACGACCGCCACCCGGAATTCAAGGCTTATTTCGACCGCGTGCTGACCAGCGAGGATTTCGCTGAGAGCAAGCCTCATCCAGACTGCTATCTGAAAGGTGCAGCCTATTTCGGTGTGGAACCGGAGGACTGTGTAGGACTGGAAGACAGCTTCAACGGACTGAAGGCGGTGAGAGCCTCAGGAGCCTTTACCTTAGGTCTTGCCACAACGAACAGCAGAGAAGCCATCCAGCCACTATCCGACTATGTGATAGATGATTACAGAGGTTTCAGTTTTGCTGACTTGCAGCGCATTGTGGAGAATGCGAAATAGATTCAACGCAGAACAATAAATAAATCAAAATAAAAAAATGGGATATTTATCTACTGACAAGAAGAAAATTACCACCAAGACCTTCGCAGAAATGAAGAAGGCTGGCGAGAAAGTAACCATGCTGACAGCATACGACTTTACAACAGCCGGAATTATAGATGCTGCAGGAATTGACTCTATATTAATAGGTGATTCGGCCAGCAATGTGATGGCAGGAAATGCAGACACATTGCCGATTACCGTTGACCAGATGATTTATCACGCCCGCAGCGTGGCTCGTGCCTGCCAGCATGCTTTCGTGGTTTGCGACATGCCTTTCGGCAGCTATCAGATCAGCAAGGAAGAGGCGCTGCGCAATGCTTGCCGCATGATGAAGGAGACGGGTGTAGACGCTCTGAAACTGGAAGGCGGCGTAGAAATCTGCGACACGGTTAAGGCGCTGGTTAATGCCGGAATCCCGGTTCATGGTCATCTCGGACTTACCCCGCAGAGCGTGAACAAGTTTGGCGGTTATGGCATTCGTGCCAAGGAAGAGGCTGAGGCACAGAAGCTTATCAGCGACGCCATTGCGCTGGACGAAGCAGGCTGCTTTGCCATCGTGCTGGAGAAAGTTCCTGCTAAGCTTGCTGCAGAAGTAAGCAAGAAGGTGAAGGCAGTAACGATTGGAATCGGTGCAGGTAACGGCTGCGACGGACAGGTTCTGGTTTATGCTGATGCACTCGGAATGACACAGGGCTTCAAGCCTAAGTTTTTGCGCCACTTTGCTCAGATAGGCGAGGAAATGACCAAGGGTGTGAAGGCTTATATTGATGCGGTGAAAACCGTAGATTATCCTAGCGCTGAAGAGAGTTATTAACATTAACTCTCTTTTTAGTGAATTCTAAGAGAGTATAAATACGATAGATTCATAAATAATTCGGATTATGGATACACAAAATACACCAGTACATATCAAGCTGTGGCACAAGGACTTCTGGCGATTATGCTTTGCCAACCTCTTGCTGATGTCGAGTGTGTACATGCTCATTTTTGCCATTCCTTATTTCCTGCTTCTGGAGAAGTTTCAGATGTGGCAGATAGGGTGTGTGCTTCTTGCATACGGCTTTGGACTTTTCCTGTTTGGCGGCTTCTGCTCTTATCTGGTGCAGCGCTACCGCAGGAATATGGTCTGCCAACTTTCCATTTTAGGTGTAGTTGTTTGCCTTTCGGTTCTTTACTATCTGGATACGTTCTGGAACATCAGGTTTTCTTTTGAGATTCTCCTGGCGGTCCGTTTCCTGTTAGGAGCATTTCTGGGGCTGGCTCAGATGTCGCTTGCCAGTACGCTGGTTATTGATTCCTGCGAGTCGTTCCAGCGCACCGAGGCTAATTATATTACCTCCTGGTTTGCCCGCTTTTCAATAGCCGTAGGACCTTTGGTGGCATGTTTTGTTTACAACTATTTCGGCATGGGCTATGTTTTCCCTACGGCTTCGTTGCTGGCTTTGGGAGCCTTCGTGCTGGTTTCTCGTGCCAAGTTTCCTTTTAAGGCACCTGCCGAAGGAATTAAGACTTTCAGCCTCGACCGCTTCTATCTGCCACAGGGAACTCCGCTTTTTGTCAATATCATCCTGATTACTTTTTCTGCGGGATTATACTTTTCTTTGCCTCATTCCTCCGGCATTTTTCTGATGATTTTCGGAGGAATGGTCTTGGCGTTCCTGGCAGAAAAGTTTGTCTTTGCTGATGCAGATCTGAAGAGCCAGATAATAGTAGGTCTGGTACTGCTGGGAGCAGCTCAGCTGATTTCGTTCGCAAGTCAGGAGTTTGCCGTAGAAATCTTGGTTCCAGCCTTGTTGGGTTTCAGCTTGGGAATTATCGGAAGCCGTTTTCTGCTCTTCTATATCAAGCTTGCCAAACATTGTCAGCGCGGCACGAGCGTGAACTCGTTCTTCCTGGCTTGGGAATTAGGATTGAGCTTGGGACTCGGTCTCGGATTCCTGTTCCATAATCTTCCGGCGAGAGCGCATTTTGACGTAGATCATCCTGTATATAATATGATTGAATCAGGGATGTTGCACTATGCGCTTCTTGCAACAATCGTATCGTTACTGGTGTACAATTTCTTGGTTCATCCATGGTACATGAAGCATAAAAACAGATAAAATATTTGAAATCTCGTTTGTTTCATAAAAGCTATTCTTTAAAAGAACCTAAAAATAGCTTTTATGAAACATTTTTAATATTATTTAGATAGCTTTTTTCGCTTTTGTGGCTTAATTTGAGTACTTTTGCGTTCAGTTTTGGAAATATATTGTTTGAATTAAGAAATTAAACGTAAAAATATAGAATTATGGCAGAAGCTATTGATATCCGCGAATTGAATATCCGGATAGAACAACAAAGTCAGTTTGTTACCAATCTGGTAATGGGCATGAATAAGGTTATCGTAGGTCAGAAACACCTCGTAGATTGCCTTCTTATCGGTCTTCTCTCTGATGGTCATATCCTGCTTGAGGGTGTGCCTGGACTGGCGAAGACACTTGCAATCAAGACATTGTCACAGCTTATCAGCTCCGACTATAGCCGCATTCAGTTTACTCCTGATCTGTTGCCTGCCGATGTGGTGGGAACTCAGATTTATTCACAGAAAGACGAGGCTTTCCATGTAAAGCGCGGTCCAGTCTTCGCCAATTTCGTTTTGGCAGATGAGATTAACCGTGCCCCAGCCAAGGTGCAGAGTGCGCTGCTCGAGGCAATGCAGGAACACCAGGTTACCATTGGTGATGAAACCTTCAAACTGCCTAGTCCGTTCCTGGTAATGGCTACACAGAACCCTATCGAGCAGGAAGGAACCTATCAGTTGCCTGAAGCACAGGTAGATCGTTTCCTGCTGAAGGTAATCATCGATTATCCTACACTGGAAGAGGAGAAACTCATCATCCGCGAGAATATCCAGGGTGGACTTCCTGAGGTTACTCCTGTAACATCAGCTGAGGAGATTCTGAAGGCTCGCAAGATTGTAAACGAGGTTTATCTCGATGAGAAGATTGAACAGTATATTGCCGATATCGTCTTCGCTTCACGTTATCCTGAGCGCTACGGACTGGGCGAACTGAAAGATATGATTACCTTCGGCGGCAGTCCTCGTGCCAGCATCTCTCTTGCCAAGGCAGCCAGAGCCTATGCGTTTATCAAGCATCGCGGCTATGTGATTCCTGAAGATGTAAGAGCTGTGGCTCATGACGTAATGCGCCATCGTATCGGCCTTTCTTACGAGGCTGAGGCAAGCAATGTGACAAGCGAGGAAATCGTAAGCCGTATCATTAATAAGGTGGAAGTGCCTTGATCGTTAACAGTTTATAGTTAACAGTTTGTAGTTAACAGTTAATAGTTTATAGTTAATAGTTTAGGATTTTGGATACACAAGATATCTTAAAAAAGGTTCGGAAGATAGAAATCAAGACTCGCGGACTGAGTCAGAACATCTTCGCTGGTCAGTATCATTCTGCCTTCAAGGGTAGGGGAATGGCCTTTGCCGAGGTGCGCGAATATCAGTATGGCGATGATGTGAGAGACATCGACTGGAACGTGACCGCCCGCTTTCATAAGCCTTACGTCAAGGTGTTTGAAGAGGAAAGGGAACTTACGGTGATGCTGCTCGTAGACGTCAGCGGGTCGCTCGATTTCGGTACGATGAAGCAGATGAAGCGCGATCTGGCTACTGAGATTGCTGCCACACTCGCCTTCAGTGCCATTCAGAACAATGACAAGATAGGTGTCATCTTCTTCTCTGACCGTATCGAGAAGTACATTCCGCCTAAGAAAGGAAGAAAACATATTCTCTATATCATCAGAGAAATGCTCAACTTCCAGCCGCAGAGCCAGCGTACCGACATCGGCTGCGCCCTGGAATATTTCACCCGCGTGATGAAACGCCACTGCACAGCTTTCGTAATCAGCGACTTCTACGATCATAAGGATTTCCAGCATCAGCTGCAGATTGCCAACCAGAAACATGATGTAGTAGCCATCCAGGTTTACGACCCACGTGCCAAGGTGCTGCCTGATGTAGGACTGCTCAAGGTGATGGATGCAGAAACCGGACACGAAATGTATATTGATACAAGTTCGAAGAAACTGCGAATGGCTCATACCCAGCAATGGCTGATGCAGCAGGAGAATCTGAAAACCGACTTTGCCAAAAGCAAGGTCGACTGGACTTCGATTGCCACTAACGAGGACTTCTCGAAGGCGCTCCTGATGCTTTTCAAGCAGAGGGGCTGATAAACCGAAAGCTCAAAGTAAAGAAACTATGTTTAAAGTAAAGAATATCATATTGTCGCTCGCTCTCCTGGGGTGCTCAGGCTTAGCTCAAGCCCAGCAGGTAGAGCAACGCATCGACTCGCTCCAGATACTGATAGGACAGCAGACCGTGCTGCATCTGAAGGCTTCGGTCAAGCAGGGCGATAAGGTGCAACTGCCATCTTTCAAGCCGCAGCAGCAAATTACGCCGGGAGTGGAAGTGGTAGAGCAGAGTAAAGGCGACACTTCGCACATAGGCGACGACCGCATGGTGGTGAGCCGCGACTATACGCTGACATCGTTTGATGAAAAGGTGTACGTGATTCCTGCGCTCAATGTGAAGGTAAACGGCAAGAACTGTCATGGCAACCAGCTTGCGCTGAAGGTGCTCACCGTGCCCGTAGATACGGTTCATCCCAACCAGTTCTATCCGCCTAAGGATGTTCAGGATAATCCTTTCTCCTGGAGCGAATGGAGTGCGCTGTTCTGGTTGAGCCTATTGCTGTTAATCCTCTGTGGCGCATGGCTTTATCTGCGCAACAGACTGAAGAACAACAAGCCAATCATCACCCATATCCGCATCGTAAAACGTGTTCCGGCTCATGAAAAGGCGCTGAATCAAATCAACGTCATCAAGCAGCAGCACGTAGAGAATCAGGAAACACAGAAGGCTTACTACACCCAGCTTACCAATACGCTGAGAGAATACATCGTGAGCCGTTTCGGATTCAATGCGATGGAAATGACCAGTATGGAAATCATCGAACGTTTGCGCGAAGCAGGCGACCAGAAGATGATAGATGAACTGAAGGAACTCTTCCAGACTGCCGATCTCGTGAAGTTTGCCAAATATGAAACTCTGGTGAATGAGAACGACGCAAACCTGGTGAATGCCATCAACTTCATCGACCAGACCAAGACAGATGAGAAACCTACAGAAGAAAAGGTGGTTCCGCAGCTGACCAACGAAGAGCAGAAGACGCAATCTCAGCGCCGCCTCATCAAGTCGCTCCTCTGGATAGGAGCCATCGTAGGTCTGGCTCTGTTGGGTTACATCATTTATCAGTCAGCCATGCTGCTGATGTAAGGCAGGGTGTACTTATGAAACGTTTCGCCGGGCAAAGCGGTTTATTCCGAAACTCTTTGCCTGGCTATAAATAGAAAAATAAAGAAATGGAATTTGCAAGTAAAGGCTATTTTCTGTTGCTCCTGTTGCTGATACCTTATATATTATGGTATTTCCTCTACAGGAAGAAGAATGCGCCAACCATGCGCATGAGCGACACGAAAAAGTATCAATATGCTCCGAAGAGCCTGCGTGTGCGTCTCATCCATCTGCCAATGGTGCTGAGATGCATCTGCTTCGTGCTCATCGTCTGTGCGATGGCTCGTCCGCAGACGCATACGGCTTGGGACAACAAGACGGTAGAAGGCATTGACATTATGTTGGCGATGGACGTTTCCACCTCTATGCTTGCCGAAGATTTGAGACCAAACCGTATGGAAGCGGCTAAGGATGTGGCTACAGAATTCATCTCGGGAAGACCGAACGACAACATCGGTCTGACTATCTTTGCCGGTGAAGCCTTCACCCAGTGCCCGATGACAACCGATCATGCCAGTCTGTTGCGCCTCTTGCAGGCAACCCGTACGGATATTGCCGCCCGGGGACTGATTGACGATGGTACTGCAGTGGGAATGGGACTGGCCAATGCCGTGAGTCGCCTGAAGGATTCTAAGTCAAAATCGAAGGTTGTGATTCTTCTTACCGACGGCAGTAACAACATGGGTGAAATCTCGCCAATGACCGCAGCAGAGATTGCCAAAAGCTACGGAATCCGCGTTTACACCATCGGTGTAGGAACCAACAAGGTGGCTCCTTATCCAATGCCTGTGGCAGGAGGAGTACAGTACGTCAATATTCCGGTAGAGATAGATACGAAGACGCTGAGCGACATTGCGCAGACAACCGATGGTAATTTCTATCGCGCTACGAACAATAATGAGCTGAAGAAGATTTACAGGGACATTGATAAACTGGAGAAAACCAAGTTTAATGTCAAGCATTTCGCTAAGCGCTATGAAGCTTATCAGCCATTCGCCCTGGCAGCTCTCCTGGTATTGCTGGTAGAAATCCTGCTCCGCATCACCTGGTTCAGAAGAATTCCGTAATCCGGATATTGAGCCATTACTGATTATCGGAGATATTCCGCTATCTTTCGGAAATATTTCGCTATCTTTCGGAGATATTTTACCAGTTATCGGAGATATTTTACTGATTATCGGATAATCGAATAGAAGATATAATTAGAATAGAAAATGTTAAGATTTGAAGATCCTATATTTCTCTGGCTGTTGTGGATTATACCAGTACTGATTCTGATCAGACTGATAGGATGGAGAAGAAGAAAGGCTAAACTGAAGAAGCTCGGCGATCCGGAACTTCTGAAACAGCTCATGCCCAACATCTCCAAATATCGCCCTACAGTGAAGTTTGTGCTGATGCTCGCAGCCTTGGCGCTTCTTATCGTGATGGTAGCTCGCCCGCAAATGGGCAGCAAGATTTCTCACGATAAGCGACATGGTATTGAAACCATCATCTGCCTCGATATTTCAAATTCCATGCTCTGTCAGGACGTGGTTCCATCCCGTTTGGACAAGAGTAAGATGCTTATCGAAAATCTGGTCGACAACTTTAACAACGATAAGATTGGACTCATCGTCTTTGCAGGCGATGCTTTCGTGCAGTTGCCTATCACCACCGATTATGTTTCGGCAAAGATGTTTCTCCAGAACATAACCCCTGGTCTTATCCAGACCCAGGGAACCAATATCGGAGCAGCCATTGATTTGGCTTCCAAGAGTTTCACCCAGCAGGAGAATGTGGGCAGAGCCATCATCGTTATTACCGATGGCGAAAACCATGAGCCTGGCGCACAGGAGGCAGCGGCTGCTGCCAACAAGAAAGGAATCAATGTCTTCATCCTGGGCATAGGTAACACCAAGGGAGCGCCAATCCCTATGGGCGACGGCTCTTATCTGAAGGACAATGCGGGCAACACCGTAATGACCGCTCTGAATGAGCAGATGTGCAAGGAACTTGCCCAGGCAGGCAAGGGTCAGTACATTCATGTAGATAATACCAGCGATGCGGAAAGAGCATTGAATGATGATATTGCCAAATTGCAGAAAGGTGATGTAACGAGTGTGGTTTACAGCGCCTATGATGAACAGTTCCAGGCTGTAGGTATTCTTGTCATCCTGTTGCTTATCATCGAAATCTGTCTGCTTGAGGTAAAGAATCCTCTGCTCAGAAACATCAAGTTTTTTAAGAAAGACATCAGGAAGCCTTTCTGATAAACGTTTATACATTATTATATAATAAGAATGAGATATTTAAGATATATATTGGTTTTTGCCCTGATGGTGCTGGGCTTGGCGAAGGTGGGAGCACAGAACGACCGCAACTTCATCCGCCAGGGAAACCGCGCCTATCATAAACAGAAGTGGGCTGCAGCCGAAACGCAATATCGCAAGGCTATCTCCAAGAACCAGAAGAATGCGCAGGCTGTCTATAATCTGGGTTGCGCCCTGATGATGCAGCAGAAGGATTCGATGGCAATGATACAGTTTGAGAATGCTTCGAAACTGGAAACGAACAAGATGCGACGCGCCAGAAGTTACCACAACATGGGTGTGGTCATGCAGCAGCATCAGCAATATGCGCAGGCCATAGGATGCTATGAGAACGCCCTGCGCTGCAATCCGCAGGACAATGCAACCCGATATAATCTTGCCCTCTGCAAGAAACTGCTCAAAAACCAGAAGCAGAACAAGCAGAACGATAAGAACAACAAGAATAAAAACAAGGACAAGAACAAAGACAAGCAGAATAAGGATCAGAACAAAGATCAGAATAAAGACAAGAACAAGAACGATAAAAATAAGAACAATCAGCAGAATCAGAACAATCAGGACAAGATGAGCAAAGATAATGCTGAACAACTCTTGAACGCTGCCATCCAGCAGGAGAAGGATACGAAGCGCAAAATGCAGAAAGCGATGAGTCAGCCTCGCAGAAAGCAATATGAGAAAAACTGGTAAAAGTAAAATAATACAACGAGCATAATTAATTTGAACATGAAACATATAGGTTGGTTTATTATTATATGGGCAATGCTTCTGGGCTTCAGTTTGCAGCTGAAAGCCCAGCATATCAGTGTGTCGGCACCAACACACGTGGCGGCGGGAGAAAACTTCCGTGTGGCCTATACCATCAATACACGTGATGTAGAGGAATTCCGCCTGGGCGGAGTAGGAGAAGGACTTGAGGTAATCGCTGGTCCTTACACCTCATCGCAGTCCAGTTATCAGATGATCAATGGCCATACTTCCTCTTCATCGTCTGTAACCATTACCTATACGCTCTACGCAGCTAAGAACGGAACCTTTGGCATTGGTGCCTCTCATGCCATCGTAAATGGTAAGAAACTCTCTTCCCGTCCGGTTAAGATTACGGTTTCTGGCCATGCTGCACGCAACAACGGCGCTCCTTCCATGCACGGACAGAATGATTATAATGAACCACGCATGCGAACTGCCGGATCCAGAATATCAGGCAGAGACCTCTTCATCAAGGTGACAGCCAACAAGCGACGTGTTCACGAACAGGAACCGGTGCTCCTTACTTATAAGGTTTACACGCAGGTAGACCTTACCCAGCTGGAAGGCAAGATGCCAGACTTGAAGGGATTCCACAATCAGGAAGTTCCGCTGCCTCAGCAGAAGACCTTCCATACTGAAACTGTAAACGGCCGACCTTACCGATGCGTTACATGGAGCCAGTATGTCATGTATCCGCAGATGACGGGAAACCTCACCATTCCAGCCATTACCTTCAAGGGAATCGTAGTTCAGCAGAACAGAAACGTTGACCCGATGGAAGCTTTCTTCAATGGTGGCTCCGGCTATGTTGAAGTAAAGAAAGATATTATTGCTCCTAGTGTGAAAATTCAGGTTGATCCATTGCCTCAGCGCCCTGCCAACTTCTCGGGCGGTGTAGGTAAATTCAATATTACTGCTTCCATCGACAAGAAGGAAGTAAAGGCTGGTGAACCTATCACCATTCGTGTAGTGGTAGGAGGAATCGGAAACCTGAAGCTGCTCAAGCAGCCTGTCATTACCTTCCCTAAGGATTTTGACAAGTACGATGCGAAGGTGACAGACAAGACCCGCCTTACAGCCAATGGCGTAGAAGGCAATATGATTTATGACTTCCTGGCTGTGCCTCGTAATCAGGGAAATTATACCATTCCTGCGGTAGAATTCACCTATTATGATACTTCGGCTAACAAGTACAAGACGATCAAGACCCAGCCGTTTACGCTGAACGTGGAGAAGGGCGATGGAACTTCAGATAATGAAACATCAGATTTCAGCAACAAGGATAAGGACATTCATGCGCTGAAACTGGGCAAGTCTAAGCTCCATGATATTGACGATATGTTCTACGGAAGCTTCGGCTACTGGACCAGTCTGCTGGTTCCATTGGCAGCCTTCTTTGCCCTGCTCATAGTCTTCCGCCGCCGTGCTCTCGAGAATGCCGACCTTGTAAAGGTCCGTTCCAACAAGGCAAACAAGATAGCAACCAAGCGCCTGAAGAAGGCTCATCTGCTGATGCTCGGTGGCAAGCAGGAAGAATTCTACGATGAAGTGCTCCGTGCTTTGTGGGGCTATGTAAGCTACAAGCTCAACATGCCTGCCGAAAAGCTCTCACGTGAAAACATTCAGGCTATGCTCGAAAAACATTGTGTAGAGGAGAGAACTATCGAGAAGTTTACAACTGCGCTCGATGAATGTGAGTTTGAACGCTATGCGCCGGGCGACCCTGCCGGCAATATGAACCGTACATTCGAATCAGCAATGACTGCTATTATGGATATAGAAAATGCTATCAATGCAACGCGTAAGCAGCGCAAGAAGAGTGCAACCGGATATTCGTTCGTCTTGATGATCATGGTGATGTTGGGCTGCTCGGTTTCTGCAGGCGCTGTAACCAAGAACAATGCTGATACGGAATATCAGAAAGGTAACTATCAGCAGGCCATACGCGACTATGAGGAAATATTGAACAACTATGGTGTTTCTGCCGAAGTTTACTATAACTTGGGCAATGCTTATTACCGTACAGACAATATTACCAAGGCTGTGCTCAATTATGAGCGTGCCCATCTGCTCTCGCCAGGCGATGAAGACATCAGCTTCAACCTGCAGTTTGCACGTAGCAAGACCATCGATAAGATTACGCCGGAAAGCGAGATGTTCTTCGTAACCTGGTGGAAGGCGCTGGTTAACTTTACGAGTGTTGACTGTTGGGCTAAGACTGGCATCATTGCCATCATCATGGCGCTGGTTCTGGTCTTGGTTTATCTCTTCGGTCCGCATATCGTGTTGCGCAAGATTGGTTTCTTCGGTGGAATCTTCTTCGTGGCAGTCTTCCTGCTGAGCAATCTCTTTGCTTACCAGCAGCGGCAGATGCTCATTAATCGTACGGGAGCCATCATCATCGCTCCTTCGGTCAATGTGAAGAAGACTCCAGCCAAGACGAGTGCTGACCTCTTCCTGCTGCATGAAGGAACCCGCGTTGATATTACCGATAAGGCGATGAAAGGCTGGCGTGGAATCAAGGTTGGAGACGGCAGAGAAGGCTGGATTGAAACCAAGGCAATTGAGGAAATCTGATTAAGATAAAATCTGATTAAAATAAAGAGAATGGATTTTAGTAGGATACAAGATTTTGACATGCAGCTGTTGCATGTGTTTAACGGCAGCGAGAATGTCTGGCTCGATCAGATGGCGATGGCGCTTACATCGGGCTGGACATGGATTCCGCTTTATGTCGTCCTCTTCGTTGTTGTGATAAGAAACAACGAGATGATGGGTCAGATTGCACTCGTGGTTGGAGGAGCGGTGCTCTGTATCTTTCTGGCTGATGGATTGGTGGATGGAATCATCAAACCGCTGGCTGAAAGATGCAGACCTTCCAGCGACCCGATGTTCAAGTATACGGTCCAGGTGGTTGACAATATGCGCCTCAAGAGTTTCAGCTTCTGTTCGGCTCATGCGGCCAATACGCTTTCGTTAGCCATCTTCTTCTCGTTGCTCATCCGCAGCAAACTGGTTACGTGGACCCTGTTATTATGGTCGCTCGTAAACTGCTGGACCCGTCTTTATCTGGGTGTTCATTATCCGGTCGACATTCTTTGCGGTCTGGCTATCGGAGCTGTGGTGGGAGTTGTCGTTTATCTTATCTACATCAGGATGTATTACCGCATCTCCCCAAAAATTAAGTATATTTCCAACCAGTATACGAGTACGGGTTACGACTATGATGATGTAGATAAAATCATGACCGTAGTGATATTTACCCTTATCATGGTTGTGCTTTATGCCACCTGCCAGATGGCAAATCTTTAGTACAAGCATAAAAGTTTAAAATAGAAAGTTCAAAGTAAAAATAAATAATGGATACAAAACACATTAAGATTAGTGATTATAATTATGATTTACCGGATGAGCGCATCGCAAAATTCCCTATCGCGCAGCGCGACCACAGCAAACTGCTGGTTTATAAGCACAGCGAGGTAAGCGATGATGTTTTCCATCATCTTCCCACATATCTCCCTCAAGGAGCCTTGATGATATTCAACAATACCAAGGTGATACAAGCGCGTCTGCATTTCCGCAAGGAAACAGGTGCGCTTATTGAGGTTTTCTTGATGGAGCCTGCAGAACCTACTGATTATGAACTCATGTTCCAGACCGCCGGACATTGTTCATGGCTCTGCATGATCGGTAATCTGAAGAAATGGAAAGAGGGAAGCCTGAAGCGTGATTTCGAAATCAAGGGCCACAAGCTTACGCTCAGCGCCACTATGCGACGCGGAGATGCTCTCGGTTCTGAAGCGCAGGAAATGGTTGCCAAAGGCGGAGGAACCAACTATTGGGTTGATTTTGATTGGGACAACGACAAGGTGTCTTTCGCTGAGATTCTCGAAGCAGTAGGTGAGTTGCCTATTCCTCCATATCTCAACCGCAAGACAGAGGAGAGCGACAAGACCACCTATCAGACGGTTTATTCTAAAATCAAGGGAAGTGTGGCTGCTCCAACTGCCGGACTTCACTTTACCGATGCGGTTCTCAAGGATCTTGATGCGCATGGAATCGACCGCGAAGAAGTAACCCTGCATGTAGGAGCCGGCACATTCAAACCGGTGAAGAGCCTTGAAATCGAAGGCCATCAGATGCATACGGAATACATTGTTGTTCATCGCCGCAGCCTGGAAAAACTCATCAAGCACGAGTGTCGGGTCATTGCCGTAGGAACCACCAGTGTCCGTACCATCGAGAGCCTCTATTACATGGGTGTTCATCTGCTGAAGCATCCTGAGGCAAATGAAGACGATCTGCATGTAAACCAGTGGGATCCTTACGAGCTTTCTGAAGATGGCAATCTGGTAGATGGAATCACTCCGATGCAGGCTATCCAGGCAATCATCGATTATCTGGACTGCAACGGCTTGGAGGCTCTCCATTCCAGCACGCAGATCATCATTGCTCCTGGCTATCAGTATAAGATTGTGAAGATGCTGGTCACCAATTTCCATCAGCCTCAGAGTACGCTCCTGCTCCTGGTGAGTGCTTTCCTCAAGGGCGACTGGAAGAAGGTTTACGATTATGCTCTTTCGCATGATTTCCGTTTCCTGAGCTATGGAGATTCATCCCTGCTCATTCCGTAAAAGGAGTTAGGTAAACTATAAATTATTAATTGTAAATTATAAATTAAAAATAGATGATTTCAGTAGAAGGACTGAAAGTAGAGTTTGGCGTTAAGCCTCTCTTTCATGATGTAAGTTTCGTCATCAACGACCGCGACCGCATTGCCCTGGTGGGTAAGAATGGTGCCGGAAAATCTACGATGCTCAAGATTCTCTGCGGTTTGCAGAAACCTACTGACGGCATTGTGGCTATTCCTAACGAAACCACTATCGGCTATCTGCCACAGGTGATGAAACTGCAGGACGATACGACCGTGAAGGAGGAAACCCGCAAGGCTTTCGCCCATAATACCGAAATGAAGGCGCGTCTGGACAAGATGCAGCAGGAAATGGCCGACCGCACCGACTATGAGAGCGAAAGCTATGCTCAGCTCGTAGAGAAGTTTACCCTGGAACATGAACGCTACATGATGATGGGTGGCGAAAACTATGAGGCTGAGATAGAGCGTACCTTGAGCGGTCTTGGCTTTACGCGCGATGATTTCGAGCGCCCAACCAAGGAGTTTTCCGGCGGTTGGCGAATGCGTATCGAACTTGCCAAGATTCTGTTGCAGAAGCCTGATGTACTGCTCCTCGATGAGCCTACCAACCACCTTGATATTGAAAGTATCCAGTGGTTGGAGCAGTTCCTGGCGCAGAGTGCCAAGGCTGTGGTTCTGGTGAGCCACGACCGTGCTTTCATCAACAATGTAACTAACCGTACCCTCGAAATTGCTTGCGGAAGGGTAGAAGACTATAAGGTGAAATACGATGAGTATGTGGTGTTGCGTGCTGAACGCCGCGAGCAGCAGCTCCGTGCTTACGAAAACCAGCAGAAGGAGATTGCCGACATCAAGGATTTCATTGAGCGGTTCCGCTACAAGCCTACTAAGGCGGTTCAGGTGCAGAGCAGAATCAAGCAGCTTGAGAAAATCGTGCCTATCGAGGTGGATGAGGTTGACAACAAGCAGATGCACCTCAAATTCCCTCCTTGTCTCAGAAGTGGCGATTATCCTATCATCTGCGATGAGGTGCGCAAGGATTACGGCGCCCACACCGTCTTCGACCATGTTACCTTTACCATCAAGCGTGGCGAGAAGGTGGCTTTCGTGGGTAAGAACGGCGAGGGTAAGTCTACCCTGGTAAAATGTATCATGGGTGAGATTCCTTTCACCGGAACGCTCAAGATTGGGCATAATGTGCAGATTGGTTATTTCGCCCAGAATCAGGCGCAGCTCTTGGATGAGAATCTTACCATCTTCCAGACTATCGACAATGTGGCAACAGGCGAAATGCGTCTGAAGGTGAACGATCTCCTGGGTGCCTTTATGTTTGGCGGCGAGACTTCTGAGAAGTTTGTCAAGGTTCTGAGTGGAGGAGAACGCAGCCGACTGGCGATGATCAAGCTCCTGCTCGAACCGGTGAATCTCCTCATTCTCGATGAGCCTACCAATCACCTCGACATGCAGTCGAAGGATGTGCTGAAAGAAGCCATCAAGGCTTTCGATGGAACAGCCATCATCGTGAGCCACGACCGTGAATTCCTCGATGGTCTGGTAGATAAGGTCTATGAGTTTGGCGGCGGCAAGGTTCGTGAGCATCTCGGTGGTATTTACGATTATCTCCGTGCCCATAATGCCGAGAACATCAATCAGGCTCTTGCCAACCAGAGTATGGCTTCTGCCGGTTCGCCTTCTGCCAATACTTCCGGCTCTTCTGTCGCATCAGGTTCTACAGCCGACAGTCTTGCCTCTGCCGCATCCGGCAAGCAGAGCTACGCTGAACATAAGGAACAGCAGAAGAAGATCCGTAAGGCTGAGAAAGCCGTGAAGGAATGTGAAGCGAAGATAGAGAAGCTGGAAGCGAGAAAGAAGGAGATTGATGAACTCCTGATGAAACCGGAAAATGCAACCAACATGGAACTCGTGACAGAATACACCGAACTCATGAAGGGTCTCGATGAGGAGAACGAGCGCTGGATGCTCCTTTCGGAAGAATTGGAAGAAGTTTCGAAATAACAGTAACATTAATATAAAATAAAGAGAAGAAAATGAAAATGAAGATGATCTTACCGATGATGCTGATCGCAGCTCTGCCGTTAGGCGCTGATGCTCAGAACAAATCGGGTCTTGTCATGAGCAATCTCGACAAGACAGTAAAGCCAGCAGACAGTTTCTATCAGTTTGCTACAGGTGGATGGCAGAAGAACAATCCTCTTCCTGCCGCTTACAGCCGTTATGGCAGTTTTGACCAGCTGGCTGAGAACAACAACAAGCGCATCAACACCATTCTTTCTGAACTCCAGAAGAAGACTTACAAGGCTGGAACCATCGAGCAGAAATTGTCTGATTTCTACAAACTCTCTATGGATGTTGACAGCCGCAACAAGGCTGGAATCGCTCCAGTAAAGCCTCTGATGGATGAGATTGAAGCTGCCAAGACCAAGGACGAGCTTCAGAAGCTTCAGGTTAAGTATGCATGGATGGGTCTTGGTTTGAGCTATGGCGCAGGTTTCGCTGCCGATGAGAAGAACGTAACCATGAACATCTACAACCTGATGCAGGGTGGTCTTACTCTCGGTGCCAAGGATTATTACCTCAACAACGATGCTGCAACCGTAGCTATCCGTGAGGCTTATAAGTCTTACCTCAGCAAGATGTTCCAGCTCTATGGTTTCTCTGCTGATGAAGCTGCCAAGAAGGCTTCTGCCGTATTCCTTCACGAAACAACCCTCGCTACTTTCTCAAAGAGCCGTACCGAACTTCGTGATCCTCAGGCCAACTACAACAAGATGACCTTGGCAGAATTCAAGGAGAATTATCCTAACATTCCTCTCGAGGCACTTGCCAACGCCGAGGGAATCAAGAGCGAATATCTCAAGGAGATGATCGTAGGTCAGCCTGCTTTCTTCGCCGGTTATGACAAGGTGGCAGCTGCAGAATGTGCAGGCACATTGAAGGCTTTGATGGAGTGGGACATCATCAGTAGTTCTGCTTCTTACCTCAGCGATGAGATTCGCGAAGCCCGTTTTGAATTCTTCGGCAAGACTATGAGTGGCCGTAAGGAGGATTATCCTCTTTGGAAGCGCGCTACTGCTCAGGTTGAGGCTCAGTTGGGCGAGGCACTCGGTCGCATCTACTGCAAGCGCTATTTCCCAGAAAGCTCTAAGAAGATGATGGAGACACTCGTGAAGAATCTTCAGATCAGTCTCGGTCAGCGTATCGATGCTCAGACCTGGATGAGCGATGCTACAAAGAATGCTGCTCACAACAAGCTCGACAAGTTCTATGTAAAGATTGGTTATCCTAACAAGTGGACTGATTTCAGCAAGCTCTGCATCGACCCATCTAAGAGCTATTATGAGAACGTATTGGCTTGCCGCAAGTTTGCCAACGATAAAGAGATTGCAGAGAAGGCAGGAAAGCCGGTAGATAAGGATGAGTGGTTCATGACTCCTCAGACCGTGAACGCTTACTACAATCCTACTACCAATGAAATCTGCTTCCCAGCCGGTATTCTCCAGTATCCGTTCTTTGACGCTAAGGCTGATGCAGCATTCAACTATGGTGCTATCGGCGTAGTAATCGGCCATGAGATGACTCACGGATTCGATGATCAGGGTCGTCAGTATGATGCTAGCGGTAATCTGAAGGACTGGTGGACTGCAGCTGATGCAGAAGGTTTCAACAAGCGTGCTGATATGTATGCTGATTTCTTCAGTAACATCAAGGTGTTGCCTGATCTGAATGCCAACGGCCGTTTCACCCTCGGCGAGAACCTTGCCGACCATGGTGGTTTGATGGTTTCATACAATGCCTTCAAGAATGCTACTGCTAAGAAGCCATTGAAGAACAAGGATGGTTTCACTCCTGACCAGCGTTTCTTCCTCGCCTATGCAGGTGTTTGGGGACAGAACATTACTGATAAGGAAATCCGCAACCGCGTAAAGAATGATCCTCATTCTCTCGGCAAGTGGCGTGTTGATGGTGCGCTTCCTCACATCGATGCATGGTATGAGGCATTTGGTGTAAAGCAGGGCGACAAGCTGTTCATTCCTAAGAACCAGCGCCTGGAGCTTTGGTAATTCCGGAAGGAAGTTTTTCCGAATAGAATTTTTCGGGAATGGTTTTTCCGAATAGATAGAAAAAAATAAAGTCCTGATGTTTCGTTTGTTTGAAACATCAGGACTTTTTGTTTTATGCTTGAAATATTTATTGATAAGGAAACAATAGAATCGGGGGTTATTGCTTCTTCTCCAGTTCCTGAAGATTTTCCATCTTCTTCGATTCCAGGAATTCGTAAATGCCGCAGAGATGTTCGCGGACGCGACCATGACCGAACTCATAAACCTTGCTGACAAGACCATCGAGGAAATCACGGTCGTGACTAACCACGATGAGCGTTCCGTCGAAATCGAGCAAGGCCTGCTTCAGCACATCCTTGGTCTTCAGGTCGAGGTGGTTGGTAGGCTCATCGAGAATCAGCAGATTCACCGGCTCCAGCAGCAGTTTGAGAATGGCAAGGCGGGTGCGCTCGCCTCCCGACAATACTTTCACCTTCTTGGTAGAATCCTCTCCGCCAAACATGAAGGCTCCCAGCAAATCGCGTATCTTGTTGCGGATTTCACCTTTGGCAACATCATCAATGGTCTGGAATACGGTAAGTTCGCCATCGAGCAGAGAAGCCTGGTTCTGAGCGAAATAACCTATCTGCACATTATGTCCCAATTCCAATTTTCCTTCGTTCTGAAGCTGCCCCATGATACATTTCACGAGCGTTGACTTACCCTCTCCGTTTCTTCCCACGAAGGCAATCTTGTCGCCTCTTTCTACAGTAAGATTCACTCCGCTGAAAATCTTCTTGCCATCAAACGACATCGCCACATCGCTCATCTGAACCGGATAAGCACCGCTTCGTGGGCTCGGCGGGAACTTGAGTCGAAGGCGACTTGTATCTTCTTCATCCACTTCGATAAGTTCCAGTTTCTCTAGCATCTTCACGCGGCTCTGCACCTGGAAGGTTTTAGAATAAGTGCCTTTGAAGCGTTCTATAAAGTCCTTGGTTTCAGCAATCATCTTCTGCTGTTCCTCATATTTCTTCATCTGCTGTTCGCGTCGTTCCTTGCGCAGTTCCAGATATTGGCTGTAAGTGGCTTTGTAGTCGTAGATGCGACCCATGGTTACTTCGATGGTTCTTGTTGTAATGTCGTCAACGAATTTTCGGTCGTGGCTGATGACAACTACTGCTTTCGAACTGTTGATGATGAAGTCTTCGAGCCAGCCGATAGATTCAATGTCGAGATGATTGGTTGGCTCATCGAGCAGCAGTACGTCTGGCGATTTCAAGAGCAGTTTTGCCAGCTCAATCCTCATTCTCCATCCTCCCGAAAACTCGCTTGTAGGGCGGTTGAAATCAGAGCGCTCGAAACCGAGACCGAGCAGCGTCTTCTCTACATCTTCCTCGAAATGAGTCATGTCGATGGCGTAGAATTTCTCTGAGAGAGAGGATACTTTCTCAATGAGCTGCATGTAATCATCGCTGTCGTAATCGGTACGGGTGGTGAGCTCGTTGTTGATGCGGTCAATCTCAGCCTGCATTTCGTGCAGATGGGCAAACGCCTGACAGGTTTCCTCGAATACGGTTCTGCCGTCTTCGGTCATCAGATGCTGAGGCAGATAGGCGATGACGCAATCCTTGGGAGCGGAAACGGTGCCACGATTAGCATTTCTCACACCGGCAATGATCTTAAGCAATGTGCTCTTTCCTGCGCCATTCTTTCCCATCAGGGCTATACGGTCCTTCTCGTTGATCTGGAAGGAAATGTCTTTGAATAGGGTGGTGCCGCCAAATTCTACGGTCAATCCATCAACTGTAATCATATTATTTTCTTCTTGTTCAAATTTTTGTTTCTTTAAGCAACTCCCCAGAATGCCCTGTTCTTGCCGTTTTCGGGGGCTTCATTGATGACCAGCGCCTGCCATCATTTATGCCCCATGTTGGTCTTAAGAGAAGACCTGAGCAAGGTTCAAAAAGCTGTTCTTTCGATTGCCGGTGCAAAGATACAACATTTTTGGGCAGAATGCAAGCTTTTACCCTGACTTTCTTTCGGAGAAGTAGTGTAAGTGTTTGATTGATACTGATTTCTATTGGTTTTCTAGCTGAACTTTGTTACAGGCTAACGTAAATGGGGGTGAATGGGGGCATTGAGAACCAGAGTGGCAAGCGGTCATTTTCGGTCATGGTCATTTTCGGTCATTTTCAAAAAAGAGTTTGGTCATTTTGAGCTATAGTAAATATAAATATTATTTATATTATACTATAGGTGACCATTTTCTCCCCCCGAAATAAAAATGACCGAAAATGACCATGACCGGAAATGACCGGATTATAATATTTGAGACTATGTGAAATGATGAAAGGTGAGATATGCTAAAGTGTTAATTGTTAGCACTATACGGAATTTATATATAGAATTACTTCAATAGCATTGGTGTAACCTAATCTATATCTGTCACTATATGATTATGCCTTATTCATACTCTAATGTCCTCTATTTACCTCTTGTTTCGCTTTTGTTTCGGTCAAAAATATCTAAAATCGATAGGGTTTTGAAGTCTGAGGAGGGGCATTTTTCACCCTTAGTAGAGGAGGTAAAACACCTTTCTAACCCTCTTATTTTGCGTTTTTCATTCGAAAAATCACTAAAAAGCACTGATTTTTGCCTCTTAGGGTTTCTGTTTTGGGTAGGTAAGGATAATTTACATTACTCAGACTGATTGCGTTTCTTGCGCCGGTCCTTTTAGCGGATTAAAAATCCGTAATAGTTCGATCAGTACGGTTGAAATTACCCAATACGCCCTGGGCTAAGAGCTTTTGGGCTTTCAGCCCGTCTTATACCACATCTGAATATTCTGTTTTCTTTACAAAACAATTAGAATTGCCCCTGAAGAACTCAATCTCAAAATCACGATTTCTCCCTATGTTTCATCACTTATTTCCATTTTTTACATGAATATGGAGCATTTTTAAACAAAAAAGACCTTGATTGCAGAACGCAACCAAGGTCTTCGGAGATGATATATTTAACCTATTGAAATCTCGCTAGATTAGATCTGCTCGCTCCAGTCCTCCTGGCTCTTACGAACGTAAGTCTGGTAACGGAGCTTAGCCATCTTCTCTGCCTGAGAGAAGAGCTCATCAGCCTCCTTAGGGAATGCCTTCTGTACAGAGAGGTAACGAACCTCACCAAGCAGGAAGTCGCGGAAGTTCTCCCAGTTAGGAGCCTTAGAGTCGAGTGTGAATGGGTTCTTACCCTCATCAGCCAACAGTGGGTTGTAACGCCACAAGTGCCAGTAACCGCACTCAACAGCCAACTCTTCCTCGTGTTGTGAACGACCCATACCGCCCTTACGCTTCAAACCGTGGTTGATACATGGTGCGTAAGCGATGATGAGTGATGGACCTGGATAAGCCTCAGCCTCGCGGATAGCCTTCAATGTCTGAGCATTGTCAGCACCCATAGCTACCTGAGCTACGTAGATGTAACCGTATGTAGTCTGCATCAAACCGAGATCCTTCTTACGGATACGTTTACCCTGAGCAGCGAACTGTGCGATAGCACCGAGTGGAGTAGACTTAGAAGACTGACCACCAGTGTTAGAGTAAACCTCAGTATCGAGTACCAGGATGTTAACATCCTCACCAGAAGCCAATACGTGGTCGAGACCACCGTAACCGATATCATAAGAAGCACCGTCACCACCGATGATCCACTGTGAACGCTTAACGAGGTAGTGATCCAAAGTCTTGAGCTCCTTGCAGATAGGGCAACCCTTCTCAGCGCCGGCAGCGATGAGAGGCTTCAACTCTGCAGCAGCCTCCTTAGAACCCTCAGAATCGTTCATGTTAGCCATCCACTTGTCAGCAGCAGCTACGAACTCAGCAGGAACATGCTCCTGAGCCTTAGCCTCCTCGAGCAAGTGAGCGATGCGCTCCTTCATCTTCTTGTTACCCATTACCATACCGAGACCGAACTCGCAGAAGTCCTCGAACAATGAGTTGTCGAATGCAGGACCCTGACCCTTAGCGTTCTTTGTATATGGAGTAGATGGGATAGAAGCTGAGTAGATAGAAGAACAACCAGTAGCGTTAGCAATCATCTGACGATCGCCGAAGAGCTGAGAAATCAACTTGACGTATGGAGTCTCACCACAACCAGAGCAAGCACCAGAGAACTCGAACAATGGCTGAGCGAACTGAGAGTTCTTAGGGCTCTGCTTGATGTCTACGAGATCCTGCTTAGAAGCTACCTTGTGTACGAGATACTCCCAGTTAGCTGCTTCCTTGACCATATCCTCTGCGTCAACGTTGAATGGAACCATTGTCAACGCCTTCTCACCCTTCTTACCTGGGCAGACGTCAGCACAGTTACCACAACCCAGACAGTCGAGTACTGAAATCTCAACGCGGAAGTGCATTCCAGCCAAAGCCTTAGGTGCCTTAACATCCTGAGTCTGGAGACCCTCGATGCCTGCGAGCTCCTCATCGGTCAATACGAATGGACGGATAGCTGCGTGAGGACAAACGAATGAACACTTGTTACACTGGATACAGTTCTCTACGTTCCATACTGGTACGAATGCCTCAACACCACGCTTCTCGAATGCTGCAGTACCGTTCTGCCATGTACCGTCAACTGTGTTGTGCTTAACGAAGTCAGAAACCTTCAAGAGGTCACCTGCCTGGCCGTTGATTGGACGAACGAGCTCCTTAACGAATGCTGGAGCGTTATCCTCCTTAGCCTCATCGTCAGCGAGGTTAGCCCAAGCTGGATCTACTGCCAACTGCTTGTACTCACCACCACGGTCTACAGCGCCGAAGTTCTTGTCAACAACGTCCTGACCCTTCTTAGAGTAAGACTTAACGATGAATGCCTTCATCTGCTCTACAGCGAGATCCAAAGGAATAACCTCTGTAATACGGAAGAATGCAGACTGGAGAATGGTGTTGGTACGGTTACCGAGACCAATCTCCTGAGCAATCTTAGTTGCGTTAATATAGTAAACAGTGATGTTGTTCTGAGCGAAGTAACGCTTTACCTTGTTAGGGATGAAGTTAACCAACTCCTCACCATCAAAGATAGTGTTCAACAGGAAGAAACCGTTCTTACGCAAACCACGTGTTACATCGTACATGTGGAGGTAAGCCTGTACGTGGCAAGCTACGAAGTTAGGAGTATTTACCTGATAAGCGCTGTGGATAGGGCTGTCGCCGAAACGCAAGTGAGAGCAGGTGAAACCACCAGACTTCTTAGAGTCGTAAGAGAAGTATGCCTGGCAATACTTGTTAGTATTGTTACCGATGATCTGAACTGAGTTCTTGTTAGCACCAACAGTACCGTCAGCACCCAAACCGTAGAACTTAGCCTCGAACAAATCGTCGCCACCCATTGGGATTTCCTCCTCTTCTGGGAGAGAAGTGAATGTAACGTCATCAACGATACCTACAGTGAAGTGGTTCTTTGGCTGTGGCAACTCGAGGTTCTTGAATACAGCAACGATCTTAGCTGGAGTTGTATCAGAAGAACCGAGACCGTAGCGACCGCCAACGATCAATGGCTTGCGCTCGTCATCGTAGAGAGCTGACTTAACGTCGAGGTACAATGGCTCACCCTCTGCACCTGGCTCCTTAGTACGGTCGAGAACAGCGATACGCTTAACAGTAGCTGGGATAGCCTTCTTCAGGAAGTCAACAGAGAATGGACGATACAGGTGAACTGCAACCATACCAACCTTCTTGCCCTGCTTGTTCAAGTAGTCGATAGCCTCACGAGCTGGCTCTGTAGCAGAACCCATCAAGATGATGATGTTCTCAGCATCCTCAGCACCATAGTAGTTGAAGAGGTGGTACTCACGACCAGTGATCTTAGTCATCTCCTGGCAGTACTTCTCTACTACCTCAGGGATTGCATCGTAGTAAGGGTTGCAAGCCTCACGGTGTGTGAAGAATGTCTCTGGGTTCTCAGCGGTACCGCGAGTAACAGGACGCTCAGGAGTCAATGCACGGTTACGGAAGTCCTCGATGAACTCTTCCTTAACCAATGGACGGATGTCTTCCATATCCATCTCCTCGATCTTGTGGTACTCGTGAGAAGTACGGAAACCGTCGAAGAAGTTAATGAAAGGAACCTTTGTCTCCAATGTAGCCAAGTGAGGAACTGCAGAGAGGTCCATAACCTCCTGAACAGAACCTGAGCAGAACATAGCGAAACCTGTCTGGCGGCAAGCCATTACGTCCTGGTGGTCACCGAAGATACAAAGTGAGTGAGAAGCCAATGTACGAGCTGATACGTTGAACACGCAAGGGAGCAACTCACCAGCAATCTTGTACATGTTAGGAATCATCAGCAACAAACCCTGAGAAGCAGTGTAAGTTGAAGTCAAGGCACCAGCCTGGAGAGAACCGTGAACTGCACCGGCAGCACCAGCCTCTGATTCCATTTCCTGGATAGAAACTCGCTGACCGAAAAGGTTCTTACGACCTTTGGCAGCCCATTCATCTACATGCTCCGCCATTGGTGATGATGGAGTAATAGGGTAGATAGCAGCAACCTCAGTAAACATGTAGCTTACATGTGCGGCAGCTGTGTTACCATCACAAGTGATAAATTTTTTCTCTTTAGCCATTTTACTTTTAGATAAAATATTAAAAATGTTTTGTATTTTTATTCCTTTGAACTTTGATAGTTGAATCTGTTTGAGAGTTCAATTTTCAGTTCTGTTTTTGTTTTTCGAATGTTTTTGCCCATTCCAACACCATATTAATATAGGAAACCCAGAAGCCATAACGGAATCCTGTTGTCCTTGCCTACCTCGGTATTGTATCGGGCGTAGATGATGTCGGGATTGTTGCGCACCTTGTTTGGAGATTGCGCATCGCAGATTCTGAACTTCTTCTCACCATCTACAATGAAGTAGTGGTCCTTGCCGGTCTGGCTTACCTTATGGTCTTTCCAGAGCGAGTTGACGAAGAATGTTTCCATCACCTCCTGCTTGTCTATCTTGATAGGATAGATGGCGTACATCAGGTTGGAGTTGTGCATCATCACCTTGGATGGTTTCTTTGGGAACTCCTGCCCGGTAGGGTAAATCATGTTGATGAGTCGCGCATCAGCAAGATACTTGATGTAGTTCATTACCGTAGCTCTGCTGGTGTTGATCTCTTCGGCAAGCTGGCTCACGTTGGGAGCCTTGGCACCTTCTACAGCTAGCTGATAGAAGAGCCGCTTGATCTTGGTGAGATATTTCAGTTCGATTTGCTTGATGAGGAGGATGTCTACCTCGGTCATCATGTTCATTGTCTTTAGTAGATTCTCTGTGAAGTTGCGGTTCTCCAGGAAGAATGGATAGAATCCATGATGCAAGTAGTCCTGGAAGTATTTCATCGGGCTCACCTTGGGCAGTATCTGCTTGATGATGTGCTCGTGATTGCGCAAGATTTCATCGAGTGTATATGGCTGGAAACTGTTGCCAGTCTGCAGGTTGATAAACTCTCTGAAAGAGAAGCCTCGCAAATTATAGCTTTTCACGATTCCATTGAGCTCAGGATTCTCTTCCTTCAGTCTCATCACGCTGGAACCTGTGAACACGATTCTTAACTCTGGATACAGGTCGTAGCATTTGCGCAGCTCCTTGCTCCAGTCCGACTGCTTGAAGACCTGGTCGATGAGAAGGGTTCTGCCGCCGTGGCGAACAAAGTCACCTGCAAAATCTGCGATTCCTCTGCTTTGAAAATAGAAATTGTTCATATTCACATACAGACACTTGCGGTCAGTAGGGCCAAAGTGCTCCTTGGCATATTGAAGGAGGAATGTAGACTTTCCTACACCGCGTGTTCCCTTTATGCCAATCAAACGGTCGCTCCAGTCGATTTCGTCCATCAGAGTGCGTCTTACTGGTGCGTCCGTATGCTCTACGAGGTATGTATGTGTTCTGAAGAATGCTTCTTCCATGAGTTTATATCGTTTCTAATTGTTTTTACGATGCAAAGGTAATTAAATATTTCTAATTTGCAAACTCTAGATAGCAAAAAGTAACTTTTTTTTTATTATTTAGCACTTGTCTAAGTAAAAATGGGGATTTTCTTCCCTATTTTGCACTTTTCTTTATATCTTTGCACCATGAAGTTACATATTTTCAATCCAGAACATGATTTGGCTTTGGCTGCAAATCTGAAACAGTTCACCGCGCCTCATGCGGGTAGACAACTTAGAAGTGATCTTGCTTTCATTCCGGCTCTTTGGGCGGAAGAGGGCGACCTCGTACTTGTGGATGATATTGATTTTGCGAAGAACAGGGTGCGCCATTTTGGAGCTGAACTGAACAGCAAGGTTGAGTTCATCACCAAGCCTCAGCTGAAGCATCTGCTCAAGACGGAATTTCTGGACAGTGTTCATCCCTGGGGATGGAACCTGTCGCTGAAAGGTGAGTTGGAGCGTTTGGGAATGCCGGAGATTATGTTGCCGACTGATGCTGTATTAAATAAGGTACGCGAGGTGAGCAGCAGGCAATGGGCTGCCCTTCATCTGCAGCGTGGCGTGGAATATGTTACTGAGACGGCTCGCGTCAAAGAACTCATTCTCCAGCACGGCAAAGCTGTTGTCAAGGCTCCCTGGAGCAGTAGCGGGAGGGGAGTGAAATATGTGAGCGCTGAGGACTTCAGAACAGCCGGAGATTATCCTACCTTCGAAAGATGGGTGGCAAACATGATTTATCATCAGGGCGGCGTAACCGTAGAACCCCTATATAATAAGGTGAGAGATTTCGCCATGGAGTTTGAAATGAAAGATGGCAAGGCGCTCTATCGCGGTCTTTCGCTATTCGATACGATCAAGAATGCCTATTCGGGCAATGTGCTCTGCTCTGAAGCCGATAAGGTGGAAATGATGAAACCGCTCATTAGCGAGGCTCAGCTTGCCGGAATCAGACAGCGCATCATCGAGGTAATGGAGCCGGCGCTGAAGGATATTTACAGTGGCCCGTTCGGCGTTGACATGATGATCTGCACGAAAGGGGAGAAGGATGAATTCTGCGAGGCTGTGCTGAATCAGGAAGGTGAGGACGTAAACAGAACCGGACTGGGCGTGGTTCCTTGCATCGAAATCAATCTGCGCAGAACAATGGGACATGTGGCAATCGATCTCTACGAACATCTTGTGGCTAATTCGAGCGATGAGATGAAGACCAATAGGACGAACATCATGCGCGTGGAATATGATGGAAACAGATATCATCTCAGAATAAAGCCTGGCAGACCTTCGGAAGAGGCACCGCTGCATTGATTTTTTGTAAAGAACATAGTTGTTTTTTGTTAAGAAATAGTAAAATCGGCTTTTCCCGTGCAAGGATTAGCCGGTTTTTCATTTTATCTTCAGAACTCACGATTCAGATTCCGATTCGGGAACTGCTTTTTAAAAAGAGGAACAGTCCCTTTGGGTTCAGGAGCGTTGAGTCATTAAAATGAACCAATAAATTAGAGAAATATGTATAAGAAAGTATTTAGTGCAGCTATTTTAGCTTCAGCTGCAATGGCAATGACTTCTTGCAGCTCAAGCAAGAATGCACAGAATGAGAACGCAACAAAGGCTGAGAAGATAACAGAGGCAGAGGCTGCCCGTCCGTCGGCAGATGAGGAAATGGACGAGAGTTATCTTATCCTCTCAGAGGCTCAGCAGAACATTGTGAAGAAGAATAATGATTTCGCTTTCAAACTCTATCAGCAGATTAGCGGCATGGATTCTGAGGTGGTTTCGCCGATGAGCATCGCCTATCTGATGGGAATGCTTGCAAATGGTGCCGACGGCAAGACTCAGCAGGAGATTCTGAAGGCAATTGGTTGCGAGGGCGTGAGCGTAAAGGAACTCAACAACTGTTATAAGGCGCTGATGCTTTCGGCTGGCAAGCTCGACAAGCAGACAACCGTAAACATTGCCAATTTTATCGCCATCAATAAGAATTTCAGATTGAACAGTGATTTCGCTCACACCGTGGCCGATTCTTATCAGGCTGGCGTGGAGAGCATGGACTTTACCTCTCCTAAATCTGCCACTCGCATTAATGACTGGTGCAAGAAGCAGACTAAAGGCATGATTCCTAGCATCATCGACCAGGTAGACCCTGCAGCCGTTTCTTACCTCCTGAATGCTATTTATTTTAATGGAACCTGGCAGGAGAAGTTTGATGCGAAGAACACTAGACTCGAGAACTTCAGCGGTTACACTCGCGATATTAAGAAGGTGAACATGATGCACCTGAACAAGAAGTTTGCCTATACAGAAAATGATATGTTGCAGGCTGTAGAGCTGCCATACGGAAATGGAAGTTATCAGATGACCGTTCTTCTTCCTAAGGCTGGCAAGAGCATCAGCGAGGTGATGAAGGAGATGAATGCTGATAAACTTCAGAAGTTGAGTAATGACATGGACCGTTGCCAGGTAGATTTAAAATTCCCTAAGTTCACTACCGAGATGGATCTGTCGCTTAATCAGATTATCAGTAAATTGGGCGCTCCAAGCATCTTCCAGCCAGGCACGGCAGATTTCAGCCGTTTTGCCAATGGCAGCTTCTACGTATCGAAGATGTTGCAGAAGGCAAAGATTGAGGTAAGCGAGCGTGGAACAAAGGCTGCTGCCGTAACAGCTGCTGTGATGCTGACCTCACTGGGTCCTAACGAGATGAAGCGTGTAGAATTTCATGCCAACCGCCCATTCGTTTATTTCATTACAGAACGTAACAGTGGCGCCATTCTCTTCATGGGTCAGTTCCTTGGAGAATAATAACAGAGAATTTGCAGGTTCTTAAAACTAGAAAAGCGAAAGCCAAGTCCGTAATCCGGAATCTGGCTTTCGCTTTTTCTATCTTGTTTTATTCGCTTGCTTGCTCCTGAAACTTTTCTATGAACTCATCCTCTGTGATAATCGGAATATTGAGTTCATGGGCTTTCTTGTTCTTCGAACTCTGCGAAGCTGCATCGTTGTTAATCAGGAAGTTAGTACTCTTGCTCACGCTTCCCGTAACTTTGCCGCCCTGGCTTTCAATATAAGCCTTCAGCTCGTTGCGGTTCTTGTAATGATGCACATCTCCGGTTACGACGAAAGTCAGCCCCTGGCATTTATTTCCCGTTTCTACAGGCTCCTGCTCCTCGATAATCAGCTCGGACAGCAGATGCTGCACATGCTGGAGATGAACATCATCCTTGAACCAGGCGATAAACTTGGCACTCTTTTCCGGTCCAATGCCATCAATGCTTGCAAACTCATCATCAAACATGCTCAGACGCGCCGTTTCTATCAGTTCCTTCACCTTGTAACGGCTGAGCAGTTTTTTAGCCACATCGCCGCCGCAGAGCGGAATATTCAAAGCGTAGAGCAGATGACGGCCGTCAGTATGGCGGCTTTTCTCTACACTCTCCAGAAGATTGCTTACGCTCTTCTTGCCAAATCCTTCGAAACAGGAAATTTCGAACGCATAATTCTTCAGTTTGTAGAAATCTGCATATTCCCTGATAAAACCATGATTGATGAATTTCCAGACAGTCTGTTCTGAGATTCCGTCAATATTGATTCCTTCCTTGCTGACGAAGCGGGCAAATTTCTTAAGTTGTTTGGCTGGGCAGGCTGCATTGGTGCAATGGAGAGTCTTGGTGCCGCTCTCACTCTCGCGCACTACAGCTGGCGCATGGCAAACTGGACATTTGTTGGGAATGACAAAACTCCCCACAACCTCTGTAATATTGATTACCTTCGGGATAATCTTATTGGCCTTGATGACCTGCAGTCTGGTTCCCTTGTCGCCAATGCCCAGACGCTCGCATTCGCTTACATTGCAGAGCGAGGCACGCTGCACGGTGGTTCCTTCCAGTTCTACCGGTTTGAAAACTGCTACAGGCGTGATGGAGCTGGCTGCGCAAGACCATTCGATGTGGTCGAGTACGGTGTCAGCATGTTCATCTTGCCATTTAAAGGCAAATCCTGCCCTCGTAGCGTGGTGGCCTGTAACCGACCCCGTAGCTGCATAAGCCGTATCATCGTAGCAAATCACCAGTCCGTCTACCGGGAAAGGATTCTTCTTGCTTGTCACCTTCTCCGTAAACTTGTCTATTTCCAGCTGGATATTTTCTGTGGTAGGGTGGTCAATACGCTCACGTTCTACAGGATTCATTCCCAGGTCTTTCAGCATCTGCATGCGTTCGCCCCATGAGGTAAGTTCCCGCTCAGTATAAACCAGGGTGAACGGAATCCATTGGATGTGGCGCTGCTTCACCTCTTCAATATCCTTCAGCGTGAGTGAGCCTGAAGCGAGGTTTCGTGGATTGGCGTAATCGCCTTCGCTTTCGATGATGAACTGTTCGAAATCAGCATACGAAATGACGGCCTCTCCTCTTACTACAAGATGTCCTTTCTCTGAAATGGTAGCAGGAATGCCTGAAATGGCTGGAGCCAAGTGGGTAATGTTGGTGCCGATGTGTCCGTTACCGCGGGTAACGATTTTGGTGAGTTTTCCGCCGTCATAGGTTACTACGAGGGTCAGTCCGTCCAGTTTCCATGAAATCCAGATAGGGCGGTCTTCTGCCCATTTTACAAGATCACTTACCTGTTTGGTCTTTGCCAGAGAGAGGGCGGCAAATTCATGCTCCTCTTTCTTTCCTACGATAGAATCTTCTGACACGCGATTAGTAGGGGAGTCAGGCAGAATTTCGCCTGTTTCCTCTTCCAATCTCTTGAGCTGGTCGAAAAGGGCGTCCCACTCATAGTCGGTCATGAGTTCGCCTTTTCCGTTATAATAACTATCCGAAGCTTGGTTGAGTCTTTCAACCAAGCTCTTCATCTGCAATAGTTTCTCTTCCATAATGAATGCTTGAGGATGTTAATTAAATGTTGTGTTTTTCGATGGCAAAAAATTATTCTGCAGGTTCCATGGCTATGGAGAGTTTTTCAAAGGCGAAACGCTGACCTCTGTTTCCTCCATAGTTTACTCGTCCGCAGATGCAGAAACCCATCGAAGACAGAAGGTTAATCATCGGCGTATTGTCAAAGTTGGTGTCAACCTTGATGCTAGGTATTTTTTCTACCTCGCACATGCTGTTCACCTTACTGATGAAAATACGCGCTAAACCTTCACGCTGGAAACTAGGCAACGTAGCAAAGCGATGTATTACATAATAATCGCCATCGGTAATCCAGTTGCCTACTAATTTCTTATATTTGGGTTCACCATTCAATATGACTGCTCCATAGACAACCACCTCTTCGTTTACAGTTAGAACGAAGGCGTTGCCATTTTCTATGTCTTTTCTGATGTCTTTTTCTGATGGATATTCCTCAGTCCATTGGTGACGTCCCGATTCTATCATACTTTGGCGAGCCTGGTCGATGACTTTCCAGCAAACAGCAAAGTCCTTAATATACGCCTGTCTGAAGTTTGTCTTCATATTAATTACGCTTTTATTATTCGGGTGCAAAATTAACAAAAAAAAACGAATTAAACTAAAAAACGGAGGAAAAACTTCACTTTTTTGTTCGTTTTCCTCCGTTTTTCTTGTTTTCTGCTCATTTTGAGCTATTTTTCCTTTGCTTTTTGCTAAGAACTGGGCAGAATAAGATTCTGCAATATTTGTTCTGAAGATAAACTTCTGTTCTGATTGTCTACTTCTTTAATCTGTTTTATGCCAGACATTTGTCGAGCTCAGCAATGATAGCATCTTTCTGTTCCTTGATATGCTGACCGATGAATACGATTTTTATCATGCGGTCGCCCAATTCCTGATCCCATTCCTTCTGCAGCTGTGGATTATTCATCAATACCTGGGCGAGTTCGTCTTTCGGCATGGTAGCCAACCATTGGCCAGCCTGCTTTACAGTCTTCTGCTTGCCAGCCTGTTCGAACACGTAGCACATGTCGCGCTCATCATCGAAATAGCAGATTCCCTTGGCGCGAACCACGTCTCTAGGCCATTTTCTTGCTACGAAATCATCGAAGAGGCCCAGGTCGAAAGGTTTGCGGCGGTAGTAGACAAATGTACCGATTCCGTATTCCTCAACTTCTCCGCCTTCATGATCATGGTCATGATCGTGGTGATGATGATGGTGATGATGCTCATGCTCATCGTGGTCGTGGTCGTGGTCATGCTCATCGTGGTCATGATGATGATGCTCATGTTCGTCTTCCTCGCCATGATGGTGATGATGTTCATGTGCTTCTTCTTTATCATCTTCTTCATGCTCTTCGTTTCTTTCTGATTCAATCTCCTGAATCCAGCCGGCCGAAGTGGCTACGGTTTCCCAATCAAACTTCTTGGTGTTGACGATCAGATTCAAGTCAACGTCACCATAGTTGCATTCAAAGATTTCTGCCTTAGGCTGGATGGCGCGGATAATCTGCTTCAGGTGCTCCAGTTCCTTTGGTTCAACCTCTGCAGCCTTGTTCAGAAGAATGATGTTGCAGAACTCAATCTGCTGGATGACGAGCGAAGCCAAATCTTCCTCATCCATATTCTTCTTCATCAGGTCGCTGCCGTTAGAGAATTCATCCTTCATACGCAAAGCATCTACTACGGTAACGATGCTGTCAAGGCGCAGAATGCCATTCTCGATGTACTGAGGACCGAGGGATGGGATAGAGCAGATGGTCTGTGCAATAGGAGCAGGCTCGCAGATTCCGGAAGCCTCGATGACAATGTAATCGAAACGCTTCATGTCTACGATTTCCTTGAGCTGTTCTACCAGGTCCATCTTCAATGTGCAGCAGATGCAACCATTCTGGAGAGAAACGAGCGAATCATCTTTCTGACCTACTACGCCACCTTTTTCTATCAGGGCTGCATCAATATTGACTTCACCAATATCGTTGACGATGACGGCAAACTTAATACCTTTTTCGTTAGCTAAAATCTTGTTGAGAAGGGTTGTCTTTCCACTACCCAGGTAGCCTGTCAAGAGCAATACAGGCACTTCCTTCTTTTCGTTCATATTAAAATTTTTTAATGTTATACTTCTTAAACCCAGTCTGCTGATAATGCTGCTTTCTCGGGCAGCTGTCATCTGGCAGTCTGACGGTTTTGCGAAACTGCAAAGATTGTGCCACACCTTATTTTTTTTGCCATCTTTTTTTCGTACACCCCTTTTTGTCAGTTATCTTGTGTTATTTTTAGGTTATATTTCATGTTTTTCTCATTTTTCTTTGGTGGTTTCAACTAGAAATAGTATATTTGCAGAGAAAATGTGTTTCAAACAGCACATAAACTTAATGAATAAACATATTTAATATACATAAGTAAGTTAAGATGAAAAAGTTTAAGGTTTTAGTTCTGACGGTTGTGGCAGTCCTTGCGCTGTCATCTTGCGGCACTACTCAGACGGTGCCTCTGACCGGTCGCACTCATCGCATCTCTGTATCCGATGAGCAGGTTCTCAGTCTGTCTAATCAGGAATACACAAAGTACATGGCTTCTGCCAAGAAGTCGACCAATGCAGCCAATACGGCGATGGTTCAGCGAGTAGGAAAAAGACTTGCCAATGCTGTTGAACTCTATTTGAAGCAGAACGGATTTGAAGCTGATGTGAAGAATTATTCATGGGAATTCAACCTGGTACAAGATAAGTCAGCCAATGCATTCTGTATGCCTGGCGGTAAAATCGTGGTTTATGAAGGACTTTTGCCTTACACTCAGAATGAAACCGGTTTGGCAATCGTTTTGGGTCACGAAATAGCTCATGCTGTGGCTAAACATAGTGCTGAGCAGCTCACCAAACAGCAGAATCAGCAAACCGGTACAAGCATCCTGGGAACTGTGTTGAACCAGACAGTTGGTAATGGTGTAGGTAATGTGGCAAGTGCAGTTGCCGGACGGTATTTCTCATTCCGCAATCTGAAGTATTCCCGTGATAATGAAACCGAGGCAGATTACATGGGACTTATCTTCGCTGCCATGGCTGGTTACGATCCTCAGCAGGCCATTCCTTTCTGGCAGCGAATGTCGCAGGGCTCTAGCAGCAATCAGAGTGATATTTTCAGTGATCACCCTTCAGACACCAAGCGTATTGCTGACTTGCAGAAGGAAATGCCTACTGCGCTGAAGTATTATAAACCTCAGACAACTTATAAGGTAGGTTCTACGAGCAAGACTTCTACAACCAAGAAGACCAGTAGCAAAAAGAAGACTATAACCCGCAGAAAATAAGGAATTTTCCAAATCTCTCGAATCTGAAGAATCAAATTAAAATAGTTAAGTATGGAGTATTTATCTCATAACCTTTGGCTGGTATGGACGTCGGTGATGTTCATCTGCCTCATCTTAGAGTTGTCTTCCGGCGATTTCTATGTTACTTGTTTTGCCATTGGTGCGCTCATCAGCATTCCTGTGGCATTAGTAGGAGCACCTTTCTGGGTGCAGGTAGTGGTTTGGGCTATCTGCTCTATGCTTAGCATCTGGTTGGTTCGTCCGCATCTGCTGAAATCGCTACACAAGGGTGGGGAAGACCGCCGCAGTAACGCCGATGCGCTGGCAGGACAGATAGGGGAAGTGACTGAGATGATTCCTGCCGGAGGATACGGCAGGGTAAAGCTGGATGGAGATGATTGGAAAGCGGAAGCTCCACATCTTGCCGAACCGCTTGCTGTAGGCGATATGGTTCGAATCTTAGGTCACGAATCTATCATCCTCAAGGTAGAAAAAGTTTAGGTAGGAAAAGTTTAGAGTCAACATTATTCACTTAATCGTATAAACATCATGAACATAGGAATTTATGTGCTGGTGGCTCTAGTAGCACTTGCACTCGTAGTGGTTAAGAAAACCATCGTTATCATCCCTCAGAGTGAGACGAAAATCATAGAGCGTCTCGGACGATATTTTGCTACGCTCAAGCCGGGTATTAATGTCATCATTCCTTTCATTGACCATGCCAAGGATATTGTGTCTATGAGAAACGGAAGATACGTTTATACAAACAGCATCGACCTTCGTGAACAGGTCTATGATTTCGACCGTCAGAACGTAATCACTAAGGATAATATCCAGATGCAGATAAATGCGTTGCTCTATTTCCAGATTGTGGACCCATTCAAGAGTGTGTATGAAATCAACAATCTGCCAAACGCCATAGAGAAACTGACTCAAACTACCTTGCGTAATATAATAGGTGAGATGGAACTTGACCAGACTCTTACCTCCCGCGATACGATTAACACCAAACTCCGTGCTGTTTTGGATGATGCAACCAATAAGTGGGGAATCAAGGTAAACCGAGTAGAGTTGCAGGATATTACACCTCCAGAGAGTGTACTCCAGGCGATGGAAAAGCAGATGCAGGCTGAACGCAACAAGCGTGCTACCATCCTGACTTCTGAAGGTGAGAAGGAAAAGCAGCGCCTGCTCTCAGAAGGTGAGAAGGCTGCCATCGTGAACAAGGCTGAGGCTGCCAAACAGCAGGCTATCCTAAATGCAGAAGGTGAGGCTACTGCCCGCATCCGTAAGGCTGAGGCCGAGGCTATTGCCATTCAGAAGATTACGGAAGCTGTAGGACAGAGTACGAATCCAGCCAACTATCTCCTGGCCCAGAAATACATCAGTATGATGCAGGAAGTAGCACAGGGTAAGGATAATAAGGTGGTTTATCTGCCATACGAGGCAACCAATCTCTTGGGTTCTATAGGAGGAATCAAAGACCTTTTCAAGGGATAAAGACCTCTGAGTCGATGGATAATGCCCTTTGACTCAAGAAATAAAGCACTCAGACATCAGTAAACTGTAACTTCAGTAAATATATAAAACAGGATAAAAATGAAGAAAATCTGTATCATTGCAGGTGCAAGACCTAACTTTATCAAGGTTGCGCCCGTAATTAGAGCAATTCGTAATGCTCAGGAAGCTGGTAACGAAATCAGCTATCAGTTGGTTTACACAGGAAAAGAGGATGATCCGACTTTGGAATCTTCTCTTTTCGATGACTTAGGCATTCAGAAACCGGATGCTTATCTCGGCGTAGACTGTCCAAACATGAACGAACTTACCGGACAGGTGATGGGTCAGTTTGAGCGCTATCTGCAGCAGAATGCTACAGATGTTGTCATTGTGGTTGATGATCTGGCTTCAACCATGGCTGTGGCTATTGTTACCAAGAAGCAGGGGGTGCAGCTTGCTCATATTGCAGCAGGAACCCGCAGTTTTGACATTACCATGCCAAAGGAAATCAACCGTCTGGTGATTGATGGCTTGTCAGATATTCTCTTTACCGCTGGCATTTCAAACAACAGCATCGCCAACAAGGAAGGTGCAGAATTGTCTAAGGTTTATATGGTAGGAAATGTGCTTATCGACAACATCCGTTTCCTTCAGTCTAAAATGCAGCGTCCGGAAGTCATGGACGAGTTTCATCTGAAAGAAGGCGAATATATGGTTCTGACCTTGAACCGCAAGGCCATCGTCAATAACATTGATGAGATGAAATCGCTCATTTCTGTCATAGATGAAGAGGCGCGCCAGGCTGGAGTGAAGGTGATTGCTCCACTTCGAGGTAAAGCCTTGGGCTTCGTGCTCGCATTCAAGGCTTATCAGGAAGAGAGTAATCATCAGAGTGGAATCCAGGTGGTTCAGCCGCTCGATTATCTGTCGTTTGCTTATCTTACAGCTCACGCCAAAGGTGTGATTACCGATTCGGGTAATGTGGCTGAAGAAGCTACTTTCAATGGGGTTCCTTGCATTACGCTCAACAGCTATACTGAGCATATTGAAACTGTAAAGGTGGGTACAAACGAACTGGTTGCTGAAGATCCGGAGTTACTGAAGCAAACTATGCAGAAACTTCTGAAGGGTGAATGGAAGAAAGCGGGCATTCCTGACAGATGGGATGGCCGCTCAGCAGAAAGAATAGTCCAGATTCTCGCTGAATAGAATCTTAACTCATAGGTATAATCTCATGGAGAGAGATAATTCTATGTAAACTGATTCTTTTCACAATAAACTTAGAGGTTCACTTCAATATGATTATATTGAAAAGTGAACCTCTTTCTTTTTATGCTTTATCTTTTTCTTAACTTAAAACCATCCTTTTCCTTAATCCTTTTCAGGCGCCTTTGGCACAGGATAGTCGTATTGCTTGAAATAGGCTGGCGTCTTATTATCATACCATACTCCTTCTACGTTTAAGCCGATAGAGAAAGTCTTTTTGGAATTAGTGTATCTTACACCGGCTCCTAAAACGTTGGCGCCAGGTACTCCCATTCCGTAGCCACCCGGCATGATTCCTCTTCCCATACCCCAAGGATACATTCCGTAGCCCCAAGGCGAATAGCCGTATGGACCATAGCCATAACCGCCATAACGGCCGTAAAGAGAATTGTAATTGTTGGCTACACTAAGCTGACCGTAAACGTAAGCCTCCCAATGCTCATTAAACTGGTAGCCCAGAATGCCGTAGACTCCACCGTCATGATAACTGTCTCCACCATAGTTTACGTTGTTGATATAAGTGCCCAGAGCCAACCAGAGTTTGTTGTCTTTGGTGAGTGGCGTTAGGTAGGTTGCATCGATGGTCTGAGTGAAACCACCTCTGTGAGGCACATTCTTGCCGAATGTGGCAAAGGCAGAAAGATCTACCGAGAGATTCAATCCCTTGTGCAGCCCCCAGCCATAGCCCAACGGATAACTCAAGCTGTTGGTAAGATTGGAGATGGGATTATTATAATAGGTGCTGTCTAGCGAAGCATCACCCAGCAATCCGTTTTTGCCGAGAGTTTCTTGCTTATCTGATAGTCGGGCAGGAGTCATATATGCATTCTTCACCGGTTTTCCCTGATAAATCATAGTTTTTCCTGCCTGGTAAACCGTATCGCCAGGCAGCAACCATTCTTCGCGCGGACTGTCCGGACTGTGCAATGGTCCGAAGCTTACCTGTTGCTGTGCACTTACTTCTGTAGTGAGGAAAGTGCAAAAAGCGATGATAAAATATATTTTTTTCTTCATAATTGATTGCATTTTCTGTCTTCTGCTGCAAAGATATGAAGAATGTATGAAACAAAGGAACTTTTCCCACATAAAAAATCAATTTTTTAGAATAAAATCATTATCTTTGCATCCGATAACATAAATAGATGTAAAATTATACAAAAATATGAAGAAGATCATCAGATTATTGACACTCGCTCTTCTTACGGTGCCTGTTATGACATTCGCTCAGAGTGAAGACAATCAGAACACATCAGAACCAGCCGGAAAAGTTGTGGCGTCTAAGCCCGATTCTCTGCTCGACTGGGAAACACCGCACGATCCAACCTGCCCTCAGGTGTTGCTGGAAACATCGGTGGGTAACATTCTCGTAGCTCTCTACAACGATACTCCCAAGCATCGGGATAATTTCCTGAAACTTGTCAATTCGGGCTATTATGATGGTTGCATCTTTCAGCGTGTCATCAAGAATTTCATGATTCAGGGTGGCGATTATTCATGCAGAAAGGTGAACATGGAAAAGCCGCAGAAGTTTGATGTAAACTATACGGTTCCGGCAGAAATCATCTATCCTAAATATTATCATAAGCGCGGACAGCTCTGTGCTGCTCGCGAAGGAGATGATGAGAATCCGACCAAAGCTTCGGCGCCTACTGATTTCTACATCACCTGGGGCAGAAATTTTTCTCCACGGCAGATGGAATATTATGTAGAAAAACTGAAACGGGACGGCAAGTATTACGCCATTCCTTCAGAACAGTTGCAGAAGGGCTACATCAAGCATGGTGGTGTTCCTCACCTTGACAACGGCTACACAGTATTCGGAGAGGTGCTTGAAGGCATGGATGTGGTTGATAAGATTCAGAATGTGGCTACCGATAAGGCGAACAACGACAGACCTCTCACGGATGTCATCATCCTGAAAGCTAAGCAGATGAAGTAACTTTCGGATGGTAAACTGAAGAAATAAGTAACTGAGCCCAATAAAGGGAAAAATCGATAAGTAAAAATATAAAATACGAGAAAAAATGAAGTCATTAAAGGAATTATATAGAGTTGGTAAGGGACCATCGAGCAGTCATACGATGGGGCCTCAGCGTGCAGCCAAACTTTTTCTGGAGCGTTGCCCTAACGCTTCTTATTATGAAGTAACCCTCTATGGAAGTCTGGCTGCTACAGGTAAGGGACACATGACTGATGTGGCAATAGAAGAAGTGCTCAGACCTCATAAAACTGTGAATATTATCTGGCAGCCACAGACTTTCCTGCCTTATCATCCCAACGGAATGAAATTTGTGGGCAAGGATCTGAACGGCGATATTATTGATGAATGGACCGTTTACAGCATTGGTGGTGGAGCCATATCAGATGGTACTGCCGGCAACGAAGAGCTGGGCGCCAAGGATGTTTATGATCTGAACAAGCTCGCCGACATCAAGCAATGGTGCTATGATAACGGACGCTCATTCTGGGAGTATGTTGAGAAATGCGAATCGGATGATATCTGGGATTATCTCGACATGGTTTGGCAAACGATGAAGCAGAGCATCAGGAATGGTTTGGACCATGAAGGTGTTTTGCCTGGTCCGCTGAAGCTACAGCGTAAGGCTGCCACCTATTATATAAAGGCGAAGGGTTACCGTGCTTCCCTGCAGAGCCGCGGCTTGGTTTATGCTTATGCGCTGGCTGTGAGCGAGGAGAATGCTTCGGGTGGCACCATCGTTACAGCTCCTACCTGTGGCGCCTGTGGTGTATTGCCAGCCGTACTCTATCACATGTTTACTTCTCATGATATGAGTGAACAGCGCATCTTGAGAGCCTTGGCTACAGCCGGATTGGTGGGCAACATCGTTAAGCAGAATGCTTCTATCAGTGGTGCTGATGTAGGTTGCCAGGGCGAGGTAGGTGTTGCCTGCGCCATGGCTTCGGCTGCAGCCTGTCAGCTTTTCGGAGGCAGTCCGGCTCAGGTAGAATATGCTGCCGAAATGGGATTGGAGCATCATCTCGGAATGACCTGCGACCCGGTTTGCGGACTGGTTCAGATTCCTTGCATCGAGCGAAATGCCTTTGCTGCCGCCCGAGCTTTGGATGCAGACCTCTACGCTTCCTTCTCAGATGGCCATCATACCGTATCTTTCGACCGTGTTGTTGAAGTAATGCGACAGACGGGTCATGACCTACCTTCGCTTTACAAGGAAACAAGCGAAGGCGGTTTGGCAAAGGGATTCCCAAGAGACATTTAACCATGAGATTCAGTTTCCGAAAGTGAACTCTACACGCCCTGTAAGAGCAAAAAGCTTTGATTATACCTTGATGCAACGAAGCTTTTGCCCTTGCAGGGCGTGATGTGTTTGGGGCTTTCAGACCTTTCTTATATTTTGGCACGCTATTTGTAAGTCCCCTTGCCAAACAATAATAAAGTAAATACGAATAAAAACATTTTATATTATGGCACAGAAAGGTAATATTGGTGTAACGACAGAGAACATTTTCCCTGTCATCAAGAAATTCTTATATTCAGATCACGACATCTTCCTCCGCGAGATGGTTTCAAACGCCGTAGATGCTACACAGAAGTTGAAGACTCTTGCAGCTCAGGGCGATTTCAAGGGCGAGATAGGCGACACAACCGTTCGTGTCTCTCTCGATGAGAAGGCTGGAACCTTGACTATCAGCGACCATGGTATAGGTATGACAGAGGAGGAAATCGATAAATATATCAACCAGATTGCATTCTCAGGCGTAACTGACTTCCTCGACAAGTATAAGGAGAATGCCAACGCCATCATCGGCCACTTCGGTCTCGGCTTCTATTCTTCTTTCATGGTAGCCAGCAAGGTAGAAATCATCACTAAGAGTTACAAAGAGGGAAGCAAGGCTGTAAAGTGGAGCTGCGATGGTTCACCTGCTTTCGAAATCGAAGATGCAGACAAGGCTGAGCGTGGTTCAGACATCATCCTCCATATTGCTGATGATTGCAAGGAATTCCTGCAGAAGAACAAGATTGAGGAACTTCTGAACAAGTACTGCAAGTTTATGGCAGTGCCTGTTGCTTTCGGCAAGAAGACCGAATGGAAGGACGGCAAGAATGTGGAGACTGATGAGGATAACATTATTAATAATGTGGAGCCTCTCTGGACCAAGGCTCCTAGCACACTGAAGGATGAGGACTACAAGAAGTTCTATCACACCCTTTATCCGATGCAGGACGACCCGTTGTTCTGGATTCATCTGAATGTAGACTTCCCATTCAATCTCACGGGTATTCTCTACTTCCCACGCATCAAGAGCAGCATCGACATGCAGCGCAACAAGATTCAGCTCTATTGCAACCAGGTGTTCGTAACCGACCAGGTAGAAGGCATTGTACCAGAATTCCTCACATTGCTTCATGGTGTAATCGATTCACCGGATATTCCGCTGAACGTAAGCCGCAGCTACCTGCAGAGCGACAGCAACGTGAAGAAGATTTCTACCTACATCACCAAGAAGGTAGCCGATCGTTTGAACTCTATCTTCAAGGAGAACCGCAAGGAGTTTGAAGAGAAATGGGATGATCTCAAGATCTTCATCAACTACGGAATGCTCTCTCAGGAAGATTTCTACGAGCGCGCAAAGGACTTTGCACTTCTGAAAGATGTTGAGGGCAAGTACTTTACTTTTGAGGAGTACAAGACGCTGATTAAGGACAACCAGACCGATAAGGACGGCAACCTGGTTTATCTCTATGCCAACAATAAGGAAGAGCAGTATTCTTACATCGAAGCTGCCAAGCAGAAGGGTTATTCTGTACTCCTGATGGAAGGTCAGCTCGATACGCCGATGGTAAACATGCTGGAGCAGAAGTTGGAGAAGTGTCGCTTTACACGTGTTGACGCCGACATCATCGACCGCCTCATCGTGAAGGAAGATGCTAAGAAGACCGATTTGAGCAAAGAGCAGTCTGACAACTTGACAGAAGTATTCCGCTCTCAGATGCCTCAACTCGACAAGACAGAATTCTTTGTAGAGATTCAGGCTTTGGGCGAACAGAACCAGCCGGTGCTCATCACTCAGAACGAGTACATGCGCCGTATGAAGGCGATGAGCCAGTTCCAGGCAGGCATGAACTTCTACGGTCAGATGCCAGACAGCTACAACATCGTACTGAACTCAGACCATGCTCTGGTAAAGAAGGTATTGGAAGATGCTGAGGCCAACACTGCTGAAACATTGAAGCCAATCCTTGCAGAAATCAAGGGTCAGGAAGCTCGCCTTGCCGTACTCCATCAGGAGCAGAACAAGAAGAAGCCTGAAGAGATTACCCAGCAGGAGAAGGATGATGTCCACAACACAGAGAAGGCCATCAGCGATGAGAAGGCTAAGCGCAACGAAATCATCTCGGGCTATGCTAAGAACAACAACATTGTTCACCAGCTCATCGACCTCGCCCTGCTTCAGAATGGTATGTTGAAGGGTGCTTCGCTCGACGCATTCCTCAAGAGAAGTGTTGACATGATTAAGTAATCCCACCTGTAAAAAGGTTTGAATTAAGAAATAAAACTTTGCGATGCGTAACATTTCATGTTACAAATTGTTTCTATCATATGTGCTAAATGTTTCAAAACGAACATTTAGCACATTTTTTTTCGCTTTCCTTTGGTGGCTTTCCTTTTTTTTATTACCTTTGCAATATCGATAAACGAAAAACATGATTAAAAAAATCGCCATCATGGAACAAACAAATTCAAATTACAGCATTATTGCTGATTATTACTCTGAACATTACAACGAGCTGAAGTTGTATGTCATGTCCCGTTCGCTTCCGGCAGACGAGGCTGAAGACATCGTGCAGAATACTTTTGTGCGATTACTTCGAGGCGATAAGATGATTACGCCTGTTACTTTACCTTGTTTTGTATACACCATTGCCAAGAATCTGATTATCGATTATTACCGTCGCAAGCATAAGATTGAGGAGTATGAACACTTCCTGGGAGCTAGCGACTGGATGGGAAGATATGATGTTGATGGCGAATCTGTTTTCTCTGCCCAGCAGACCAACGAGATTCTGGAGCGTGGCATTGCCCGGCTCACGGAGAAGAGAAGCAAGGTTTACCGCCTGAATCTCTTCGAAGGAATGCAGGTGAGCGAGATTGCCCAAAGTCTGAACCTCGGATATAAAGCGGCTGAGAATCGTCTGACTCTGGCTAGAAAAGAAATAAGAGATTATATGAAAAAAGAGTTGGCTAGTTAAAATGCTAGTCAACTCTTTCTGTTTATTCTTACTGCCTTGCTGAAAGGCTATTCCTAACTGTTTTTTAGTTTTCCTTAAACCCGATTACTCTTGTCAAACCTTTATCAAGATAAAAGGTTTGGGTTACTTCCTGCTTCTCGCCCTGATGGTTGGTCAGCTTGTATGTAGCCCTTAAATATAATAAGGTGTCGGGATAAGCTGCATCATTATAATCAATATTCTTCTTGACGTAAGGCAGTTTGCTGACATTTTGTCGCATCACCTTCATCTGGTCGAAACTGATCATGGCGGTAGGAGTGAGGCGGGAGAACCGCTCATAGCTGCAGTCTAGATCAACGAGGTTTTCATCAAGAAAATCCTTGACCAGAGATTGAGCCTTGTGCTGATCGCCACACGAGGTGAACATCAGCACAAGTCCTGAAACCATGACAAACATCATTTTCTTTATCATAGACATCTTCTTTTTTATTAAGCCGCGCTGCTTTATTTAGCACGCTTGCTTATTTAGCCACGCTGCGGAGAATCTCCAGCAAGTGGTCCCAAACCATCTCTACAGTAGGAATGAGAAGAGCCTCGTCTGGGGTGTGAACATTGCGAAGGGTAGGACCGAAACTTACCATATCGAGCTCAGGATAACGCTCTGAGAAAAGACCACACTCCAAACCGGCATGAATACCCTTTACCAATGGCTTTTTGCCGAAGAGCTTTTCGTAAGCCTTCACAGCCAGGTCGGTAAGCTCGCTGTTGGCGCGCATCTTCCAGGCAGGATACTTGTCGCCTACAGTTACCTCGGCGCCAGCCAGAAGGAAGGCTGCCTTTACGGTGTTGGTCATGTTCTCCAGATTGCTCATCACGTTACTTCGCTGAGAAGCTACGATGTTGATGCTGCTTTCATCGGTCATCACGCTTGCCACATTGCTTGAGGTTTCTACCATCCAGGCAATCGCCTCATCCTGACAGGTAGTAAGCGGACCGTTGTCTACAGCCTGGAGAGCCATTACGAACTTGTCAGCTACAGCTTTCTCAATGACAGGTGCAGCATCGCTGCTGCTCATATTGAACTGCATAGTCTGTTCGGTTACGTGGAATTCATCTTCTACTTCTGATGCAAAGATGTTCCAGTCGGCACGAACCTGTTCCTTATCAGCATTCTTGACGGCGAAAACAATCTTTCCGTCGCGAGGAATCGCATTGTGCATTTTGCCGCTGTTGAAGCTTACGAGGCGCAGGCTTCCATCCAGTTTCTCATTTTCGAGGAAGAGGAAGCGGGCAAGAATCTTGATGGCATTGGCGCGCTTCTTGTTGATGTCATCGCCTGAGTGACCACCGTTGAGACCCTTCAGCGAAGCTTCCATGAAGAAATAACCCGCAGGAGCCTCTTCGCGTGAGAAGTGGAAAGTGGCATGGGTTGTCTGACCACCGGCACAGGATACGAAGATTTCGCCCTCATCCTCTGAGTCAAGATTGATGAGCATCTTTCCGGTCATAAAGCCCGCCTTCATGCCGTGAGCACCGGTCAGTCCGGTTTCTTCATCACGTGTAAAGACGCACTCGATAGGACCATGCTCAATATCGTTGCTTGCCAGGATAGCCAGCTCGATGGCGCAGCCTATACCGTCGTCAGCACCGAGGGTAGTGCCTTTTGCCTTAAGCCATTCTCCGTCTACGTAAGTCTGGATGGCGTCTTTGTGGAAATCGAAATCAACATCTACCAGTTTATCGCAAACCATGTCCATGTGGCTCTGCAGGATGATGGTTTCAGCATGCTCGTAGCCTGGAGTGGCAGCTTTACGGATGAGCACATTACCGGTTTCATCTACCAGCGTTTCGAGCTGATGAGCCTCTCCGAAAGATTTCAAAAACTCAATCATGTTCTCCTCGTGCTTGGAAGGACGAGGTATTTCGTTGATTTTTGCGAACTGCTCGAACACGAGAGCAGGCTTCAATTCACTTTTATTCATTTATTTTCTATTATTTTGTTTTGATAAAACATTTATTTCTGCTATTTTGTTTTGGTTATTCCCAAAAAAATAGTACCTTTGCACCCAAAAGTGCACTAAGGCACTGCAAAGGTAATAAAAATGATAAAATTAATGTTATTAAGCGTGTTAATAATTGCTATTTGCATGGCATTATTTTGCGTAAAGTTAATTTTTAAGAAGAACGGCAAGTTCTCTTCCCAGCATGTGCACGACAATCCGGGCTTGCGCAAGCAGGGCATTCATTGTGTGGTGGATCAGGACCGCGAGGCAAGGGAAGCTAACAAGGCTTATTAGAAAATAGTAATAATATAATATGATAGAAAAAATGAGAAAGAACATTTTGGGTTCAGTGGCAATTGCAGCTGTTGCTGCCCTGTCATTGGCATCATGCAACAAATCTCAGCCTCAGGTAGAGGCTAAGTCAGAGAGCAAGGCTCCTGCTGAATTGAAGATTGCTTATGTAGAGGTAGACTCTATCATGACTCAGTATACCTTTGCTAAGGAGTATTCTTCTATCTTGGAGAAGAAGGGTCAGAACATTCAGGCTACTATTGCGCAGAAGGGCCAGCAGCTCCAGGCTGCAGCAGCCAACTTCCAGCAGAAGATTCAGCAGAATGCTTACACCCGCGAGCAGGCTGAGGCTATCCAGGCTGGACTGCAGAAGCAGAACAACGACCTGCAGGGCTTGCAGCAGCGCTTGAGCAACGAGTTTGCTGCTGAGCAGGAGAAGTACAACAAGGCGCTCCACGACAGCATTGCCAACTATCTTGCCCGCTACAACAAGGACAAGAAGTATAGCATCATCTTCTCTAAGAGCGGCGATAACCTGCTCTATGCTGACAAGGCTTACGATATTACAAAAGAGGTGATTTCCGGCTTGAACAAGGCTTACAAGGGAAAGCTGAAGAAAGAGGAGGCTGCTCCTGCTAAAAAGTAAGAGAAATGCTTCGTAAGGAAAGATACGATTTTATATTGAATCATTTCAGAAGTGCGCTGCCGAATGTAACTACCGAGTTGCAGTTCGGTAGCGCATTTCAGCTTCTGGTGGCTACCTTGCTTTCTGCGCAATGCACCGACAAACGCATCAACATGGTTACGCCTGCTCTCTTTGCCCGTTATCCTGATGCGCAGCACATGGCACAGGCGAGCGAGGAAGATATTTATGAGTTGATCAGTTCGGTGAGTTATCCGAATGCCAAGGCGAAGCATCTTGCTGAAATGTCTCGCCAGCTGGTTGAGATGTTCGGAGGTGAGGTGCCTGAGGCTGCGGATGATTTGGAGAAGTTGGCAGGAGTGGGGCGCAAGACGGCGAATGTGATTCGTGCCGTATGGTTCGGTCATGCTACGATGGCGGTGGATACGCATGTTTACCGTGTAAGTCATCGTATGGGTTTGGTGCCGAAAACAGCAGATACGCCCCGAAAAGTAGAAGATTATCTGATGAAACACATTCCGGCAGAAGATATTCCGAATGCGCATCATTGGATTCTGCTGCATGGCAGATATATTTGCAAGAGTACGAAACCGCTCTGCGATAAATGCTTTTTTAATGAATATTGCCCAAAACTATTAAAGGACAGCAAACTTTAGGTAGTGATTAGTGATAAATTGGTAGTGATTAGTTTGTTAATTACTAATCACTACCAATTAATAACTAATTAAAGTTTTATTGTTTTATTCAAGAGATAATTATCCAAAATCACCATGGCAGTCATGGCTTCAACCACCGGCACGGCTCTTGGCAAAACGCAAGGATCATGACGGCCGCGGGCTGTCAGCGTGGTGGCATTTCCTTCCAAATCTACCGTATTCTGTTCCATCAGCAGAGTAGCAACCGGCTTAAAGGCAACACGGAAATAGATATCCTGGCCGTTGCTCAAACCGCCCTGTATACCTCCGCTATGATTGCTCTTTGTTGTAATACGGGCAGCAACATCCTGATTCACTGCAGCATCTTCTGACGTCTCTGCAGCATCAGCCTTCGGGATAAAGACATCATTCTGCTCACTTCCGCGGGCAGTAACTCCGGCAAATCCCTCGCCATATTCAAAACCCTTCACGGCGTTAATGCCAAGCATGGCAGCACCCAGTTGGGCATGAAGCTTGTCAAACTCAGGCTCGCCCAATCCTACCGGGCATCCCTTGATGACGCAAGTGATGATTCCACCAATCGTATCGCCGTCGGCCTTAACCTGGGCGATGAGATCTTCCATCTCCTTCGCCTTCTGCTGGTCAGGACAGCGCACCGGATTATCCTCTATGGTGTTAAGGTCATACAGATGATAATCTTTCTCCAGCGCAATACTGCCCACCTGTGATGTATAAGCCGTGATGCTGATGCCCAACTGTCGCAAGGCAAGTTTAGCCAAGGCTCCGCCTACGCATCGGGCAATGGTGATGCGGGCTGAAGAACGGCCGCCGCCACGATGATCGCGTACGCCATACTTCTCGTGATAGGTGAAATCTGCGTGAGAAGGGCGGAAGAGGCAGCGCATATTCTCATAGTCCTGAGAATGCTGGTTCTGGTTACGCACCTCAAAGCCGATAGGGGTTCCTGTTGATTTGCCTTCGAACACACCACTCAGAAACTCTACCTTGTCAGCTTCCTTTCTGGCCGTAGTGATGTGGCTCTGTCCTGGGCGTCGGCGGTTCAGCTCGCTCTGGATAAAGTCCATGTCGATTTCTATGCCTGCAGGAAATCCGTCAATAACGCCTCCTACAGCTATTCCATGACTCTCTCCAAACGTAGTGAGAGTGAAAAGATTGCCAAATGTATTCCTCATTACCTTATATATTATAAAGGTGTTTGTTACTTGTTGCAGCCGCCTTCGCAACCACCTTCACAGTTGCCATCCTTGCAGTCGCCGCCGCAGTTGTCGCAGCCACCTGAGCAGCCGCCACCTTCGCCGCTGATCATCTGAGCCATCTTGGCAATTTCCTCAGCAGTAGCCTCGCGGCTCTCGAGAATCTGACCGCAGAAGTTGAGTTTCAAGCCAGCCAATGGGTGGTTCAGGTCGCAGGTTACCTTTGTATCGCTGATGTTCTTCACTACAGCGTTGAAGTGGTTGCCATCCTCGTTCTGCAATGGGATGATAGCGCCTACCTGTACGTGCTGTGCATCAAACTGGCCGTTGATGGTAAAAATCTGCTTGTCGAGCTCCAGTACGCGCTCATCATAGTGCTGTCCGTAAGCCTGCTCTGGGTCCAGCTGGAAGTCGAACTCTTCACCTTTAGCCAGGTCTACCACCTTCTCTTCGAAAGCTGGCAGGGTAACACCCATACCGCTGATGAAGATGAACGGACGCTCGTCGGTTGTGCGCTCGATGAGCATCTCCTCGCCGTTATCACCATTAGTTACATCATACAGTGCGTATGAAACTACAATAAACTTGTTCTTGTTGTTTGTTTCCATTTTATTATTTATTTTTTATTATTTCTTTTTCTTTTCTGAATGCTTACGCTCTTTACCATCTCCATGCGCTCCAGATAGATAGGGCGCCATTTGTCGATGATGTCTTGCAGACTTTTGCTTTTCTGCGAGAGTTCAGCATATTCCTCGCCGTCGGTCAGATTCTCTTTCTTGAGATCCAGCATTCGGGCGATGAGCTGTTTCTGGTGTTCCTCAGCCGCCTTGAGCTGGTTGCCCAGTTTCTCGAGACTTTCCATAAAGGCGAGTGCCTTGTCTATATGATTTTCCTGTACCATTTTGCTTGTTTTATAGGTTGAATCTTCTGCAAAGGTACAAATAATAATTGGTATAAACGAAGAAAAAGGGCTTTTTTTTCGATGATATTGCAAAATGATAGAGAAAATGTAATATCTCTAACGTTCTGACACCTATTTCGGTGCATTGTTGTTGATTTAAGTCAAGAAATAGACGGAAAACTGAAAATATCCCAAGAAATGTTTGCGTACACAGAGAAAAGTTCGTATCTTTGCAGCGTCTTAAAGAAAAAGACTATAGGATAATGTTTAACAGAGCCGGCGTCTACGGATGTGCAAGGCTCACAAAGTAAAGAAAGGTAAAAAGATTATGAAGAAGATTATGGTATTAGCAGTAGCTATGTTTGCAATGGCAACAACTACTTTTGCAGCTGAAGAGGAGACAAATGCAACAGCAGCTTTCAACATGAACGTTAACATGTCTAGCATGGCAGATGCTTTGAGCTTGAACATCGACCAGGTAGAGGCTGTAGCTGATGTACACAAGAACTTCACCGCAGACATGATGAATGCTGCAACAGCAAAGGGTGAGGATCGTTCTGCAATGATTGACAAGGCAGTTTTGAAGGATCTCAAGTACATGCACGTTATTTTGAACAACAGTCAGTATCGTAAGTACGTGATGCTTCTCAACACAACCCTTATCAACCGTGGTTTGAAGTAATCATATTTTATAGATGTGAAAAATAAGAGAGAGATTTAAAATAAGAATCCCAGTCGAGGTTTTATCCTGACTGGGATTTTTTTTTGCCTTTAGGGTTTGTGCGCCCATGCTGTCTGCAGAATTTATTACTTTACGATTTCTTTTCCTGCTGCCTGCCAGCCGTTAAAGCCGGAATCGAGTTCTATTACCTGATAGCCGTTCTTTGTCAATATAGCTGCGGCATTTTTGCTTCGCTTGCCGCTTCGGCAGTTCACGGCGATAGTCTTGCTTTTAGGAAGAGTGGCAGCGGCCTTCTGCTCGAAGTCTGATTTCAGTACGTCAATGTTGATTGCGCCACGAATATGCCCATTGGCAAACTCCTCTGCGGTTCGTACGTCAAGACGGATTACTGCGGTGTCAGCGATGGCTTTCTCATAGTCATCTGCCGACAGACTCTTATAGCCCTTATTTTGCGCCTGACAAGAAGACAGGCTTGATAGCATGGTTAAAATGCTCATGATAAATATTTTCTTCATTTTCTAATCTTTTAATAATTATGCGCCTTTAATCTAGGAGGATAAGCCATGCTCAACCCCCTACATTCTTGCAATATATCTGCAAAAATACAAAAAAATATTCAGAAAGTTGATGATATGGATGGATTTTGTTGGCAGGGCGAACTCGATTTAACCTTATTTTATAAGATAGAGGGATATTTTGATAATCTGAAATCCTTAATGACCTTAATGACCGTGACCTTAATGACCGGATTTATGAATACATGTACACATATACATCATGGGGGAGTTTGCTCGTGATGAGTAAACTCCCTTAATTATCTTAAAAAATCTTATTTGTTCAATAGAAAGTTTTGATATTCAGAATATAATCACTATATTTGCACGTAATATTAGTGGCGATATTATGTGCAATATTAAATATTATATAGATGAAACAGCTGCATATTTCGGCAATATGTTGGGCGAAAAAGTAGCTTTGGAACCAGCAGATAAAGATTTGTTGGAAGGAATACCTATGAATGTTTCTTCCAGGTTCTCTTTTTGTAAAGGATGTATTTTGGGGCAGCACATTTTGATGGCTTACCTAAAGGATGGCGACTCTGTGCCACCTGCCCAGTTGAAGAAGCAATTGGATATTATACGTCGACAGACACAGCTCGTCGTCGTATTAATCACTCCATGCATTACATCTTATAATAAGGTAAGATTGGTGGCACAAAAAGTTAACTTTGTTATCCCCAATAGGCAAATGTTCCTGCCATCTCTTTTGCTTGACATCAAACCTGACAGAAAGGTTGGCTTGGATTTGAAAGAAACCATTCCTCCCTTTGCCCAATGTTTGTTGCTTTATCATTTGCAGATAGAATCCATTGTTGGGACAACTGGTTATGGACTGAGCGATAAGTTTGGCGTTTCTTATGCGACCGCAAACAAATCATTGCGCTGGCTTGTCTCCAAAGATCTGATTAAGTTGCATGGAGTAAAGACCAAGACGGTGCAAATTGATATAAGCAATAGGGAACTTTGGAATAAAGCATTGCCAATGTTGGTTTCTCCGATAGAGCAGCTTTACTATACGGATGCTATACTTGAAGGACAACAGATAAGTGGGGTGAATGCACTGGCTTCCTACACGATGCTTAATGAAGAATCAAGGCAATGTTGGGCTGTTACAAAGAAAGAATTGAAAACTTTGGCCATCGTAACCGACAAGCAGTTTGGCGAAAATGAAATCCAAGTATGGAAGTATAACCCCAAAATGTTAAGTACAGAAGGAGTAGTTGATAAGCTCTCGCTTTATCTGTCATTGAAAGACAATGAAGATGAGCGAATACAAATAGAGTTGGAACGATTGATAAATGAAATGCCATGGTAAGAGGAATAGATACATTCAAGGAGTTCTTCAAAGGTTTTGAGGACAATTATGTTATAATAGGGGGTACGGCATGCGAAATCCATGAGGATTTGTATGCTCAGGTACCTCGTGCTACTAAGGATATTGACATTATCTTAGTGGTTGAAGCTTTGTCGGCTGAGTTTGTAGCCAAATTCTGGGAGTTTGTAAAGAAGGGCAATTATGAGCAGCGAAACAAGGGTGTTAATGAGAATGTTGAGCCCAAACATGAATATTTCCGCTTCATGAAGCCTGCTAATTCTGCTTTCCCATATCAGGTTGAACTCTTTTCACGAAGTCTTGGCTTGATGAATTTCCCAGAGGAGGCTCGTATTACACCGATTCCAGTGGATGAAGACCTTTCAAGTTTATCGGCAATACTCATGGATGAAGACTATTATCGTTTCACGATAGAACATAGCTTGCAGGAAGATGGCGTACATATCGCCAACATCGAGAGTCTTATCTGTTTGAAAAGCAAGGCTTTCTTGGATTTGAGTCAAAGAAAAGCTAAAGGTGAAAGTGTTGATAGCAAGCATATTGCAAAGCATAAGAAAGATGTTTTTCGTCTTGCAGCAATGCTTACTCCAGCAAGTAGATATGAACTGCCCAATACATTAAAAACTGATGTTTGTGACTTTTGTGATGCTATCATGCAGGATTTGCCTAATGCCGATTTCATCAAGTCAGCAGGTCTTGGCAATGTGACAAGCCTGCAGATTATAGAACAACTTAAGAAATCAATGTTGTAGTCATGGTTAAGATACAATATGCTTCAGATTTGCATTTGGAATTCATGGAGAATACCCTGTATTTGGAGACTCATCCTCTTCAGCCAGTTGCTGACATCCTGGTGTTGGCTGGAGATACTGGCTATTTAGGTGATGAAGGCTTTGTCAAGCATCCATTTTGGGATTGGGCTTCAGAGAATTTCAAGGAAGTAATAGTAATACCAGGTAATCATGAGTTTTATTTGGGTTATGATTTGGAGCAACTCTATGATGGATGGTGCATGGAAATTCGGCACAATATCAAATGCTATTATAATGCAGTAATACATCTTTCGGATGATACAGACCTCATCGTTTCTACACTATGGGGATATATAGAGCCGCAGGATGCTTTTTCAACCGAGCGCAGAGTAAATGATTTCCATCGTATTAAGGATTGTGGCGTTGTGATAAACAGCGAACGGTTTAATCAAGAGCATGCTAAGTGCCGCGCTTTCATAGAAAAGGCTGTTAGTGAAAGCCAGGCAAAGCATATTGTTGTGGCAACGCATCATGTTCCATCATTTCAACTGGTGTCTCCGGATTTCAAGGGAAGTCCGATAAATGGTGCTTTCACAGCAGAGCTGGGGAACTTCATTGCTTATAGCCGAATAGATTATTGGGTTTATGGTCATTCTCATCGTAACATAGACAGGATAATAGGAAATACTCAATGTGTTTCGAATCAGCTTGGGTATGTGAATCATGGAGAATCTGAGTCTTTTGATTCAAAGAAATGTATTAATTTAATGCTTTAGTTGAGGCTCTACATTATATAGAGAACCAATAGCGTCCGTACTGCGGACGCTATTGGCTTAAGCTCATAAAAAGACACAGCCCCTTTATGACACCCTTGGAAATTCGTAATTCGACACTTAAGTTATACGTGTCGAATGGCATTCTGTTAGTTACCAGTGTATTCGCATTTTGCCCCCCCAAAAAATCCTTAATGACCGAAAATGACCATGACCGGAATCTTTGGGGTTTGAAAATGATAATGACCCTTAATGACTTTGACCCTTCATGACCGGATTTCCCGGTAGGACAAAAAATCGACCGCTATCCTCATATGAGGTGAGCGGTCGATTTGTTTTTATCCCATGCAGCTCGTTACTCCGAGCGTAGTAGCGATAGCGGTCAGTATGCTGATGGCTATCTGAAGAATTGTTTTCCAAGTGTTCGCTTTCATTTTTTTTGAATGTTGAATGTTGAGTGTTGAATGTTGACTTTTTTTGTGGGCGGATAGGCTGGGCTAGGGGCTAGCACCCTAGCCAGCCTATCCTTGGGCTATTCAAGGCCGTCGCCAGTATTGTCCTTGCCGGTAGTACCGCCAGTTGATTCAGAGCCTTGGCCTTCGCTACCGGTCTGACCGGTGTTAGAACCACCTGGCGTAGAACCGCCTGGCGTATTATCCGGAGTAGTTGGCGCGTTGAGGTCAACGTTGGTCTTACCCTCCTTAATCGCCTTGATAACGGCTGCCTGAGCACTGCGACTGGCTACGAGGTTGAACTCGGCGTCATCGCGGAGGTTCTTGAACTCCTGACCAGGCTCCCACTGAACCTTCACGCCGGTAATGTTCTGCGAGGTGAACTTGTCAGCATCCTCGGCACCCTTCGAGGTGAGAAGGAGAGAGAAATCACCAAGATCGCCCAGACGAATCTTCTTGCCCTCAAGCAACATCTCACGCATGCAATCTACGGCGATGTAGAGGATGGCGCTGATGTCAGCTCTCGAATAAACACTTCCATGAGAGGTGATGTGCTTGGCAAACTTCTCGATGGTCATGATGTCGGTGTACTGTGAGATGGCGAAAGCGTTCTGCTTCTCAGTCTTCACGAGTTCCAGGTCCTTTGGGTCAGGGGTTGTACCCTCCTTCTTCGCCTGGTTGATGCGTGACTTCGCCTGGTTGATTTCCAGAAGATTTGCGTTCACGCTACGCATTACGATGCTGTAATTAATCATAGTCGTTTGTAGTATGTTTAGAGTCCTTTGTTTTGCAACTCCCCAGAACGCCCCGTTCCTGCCGTTTTCGGGGTCTTCATTGATGACCGGCGCCTGCCATCATTTATGACCCGTGTAGGTCTTAATAGAAGACCCGAGCAAGGCACAAAAGGCTGTTCTTTCGATTGCCGGTGCAAAGATACAACATTTTCGGGCAGAATGCAAGCTTTCACCCTAACTTTCTATGTGAGAAAATCTATAAGTAGCTGTAATACAATAAGTTCTGTTGATTTTCTTTCTGAACTTTATTGCAAATAACAAAAAAACGCTGAAAAAGTACAATGGAGAACACAGAAAGGCAAAAGCGGTCATTTCCGGTCATGGTCATTTTCGGTCATTTTCAAAATGAGTTGGGTCATTTTGAGCTATAGTAAATATAAATATTATTTATATTATACTATAGATGACCATTTCTCCCCCGAAACGAAAATGACCGGAAATGACCATGACCGAAAATGACCGGAATATAATCCTCATAGTGATGGGAGATAATAAATTATTAGATGCGCTAAAATGTTGGTTATTAATGTTATATATGATTTGTGTGTAGTCTTGCTATAATTGTGTATGTATAAAATAATCTACATTCATCAGGCTCATATTTGTATCTTATTGTTCTTCTTTTGCCCTTTTTCTACCTGTCATTTCTTCTATTTTTGTCAAAAATACCTACCTTTAGAGCATGATTTAGAGTCCGAGGAGGGGCATTTTTTACCCTTAGAAGAGGGGGTAAAACATCTTCCTAACCTCCATATTTTGCATTTTTCCGTTAAATAACGTGATAAAATTCTTGGGTTTGCCAACTTTTTATTATCTTTGCTAGCAATTAACAAATTATTGACGTAGCAATAGTCCGAAAAGCTAGAAACGACATAATAACAATACTAAGATGGAAAGGGATAACCTATTGTTATATAGTTATTTGGTATGTATATTTTGTGTGTGAAGTATAGTCTGTATGTTGGGTTATAAAAGAAATTTATATTTACTTTTTAAATCATAGCATTCGCTTTTTGTGCATTCTTCCAATATCTGTTTTCAGCGATGAAAAACGGAAAAATTAGAGTTTTCTGATTAGATAAACCCGTTTTTTAGCCCATGAATAGCCGATTTTGCACTTTAATTTATGCCCTCATCGCGCAGCTGAAGGAGGAATATCCATTTGCCACGATTCATGGTCACAATGAATTTGCCAACAAAGCTTGCCCCTGCATTGATATGAAGAAGGAGTGGGGCTAACAGATAGGGAACGCGCTGCGTTCCCTATTTATACTTATTTTCCGATGCAACATGTGAATGTTGCTGATAGTATAGCTCTCTCTTGGATTTTTGGCTAAATGATATGCTAAATAATAATAAAATTGCTGCAAAGTAAGTCTGTTTTCAAAATTTTCAATTATCTTTGCTGATAGCAATTAAAATAGATAAAAGATATTAATCGAATAAAAGTCGTGTTGGTTATCAATATGTAACCACCGATTTGTATTATCTAAAAACTAAGGATTATGGCAAAGATAAAAGTTGAAAATACAGAAATATCTGTTGTTAATGTTCAAAATGAGGATTATATCTCTCTGACAGATATGGCACATAGCCAAATGCAAGAGCATATTATTTTCAGATGGATGAGCCTCAAAAGTACAATAGAATACCTCGGTGAATGGGAAAAGCTATATAATCCGAATTTTAATTGTACCGAATTCGATACAATTAAAAATGCAGCAGGAAGCAACAACTTCGTGCTTTCTGTAAAGGCATGGATTCAAAGAACAGGTGCAATAGGCATCATGGCAAAAGCTGGCCGATATGGTGGAACTTATGCTCATCGAGACATTGCGTACCACTTTGGAATGTGGATTAGTCCTCGTTTCCAACTTTTGTTGGTAAAAGAGTATCAACGTCTTAAAGCTGATGAGCAGAAACAATTGTCATGGTCTGCCAAGCGGGAACTATCAAAGATAAACTATCGCATTCACACGGATGCCATCAAAGTAAATCTCATTCCTGCGGAAGTGACTCGTGAGCAAGCTGCCATGAAATATGCTGATGAAGCGGATGTACTCAACATAGCCATGTTCGGCATGACTGCGAAACAATGGCGTGAGCAGAATCCCGACAAGAAAGGCAACATTCGTGACTATGCCAGTATTAATGAACTTATCTGTCTCTCAAATATGGAGAATCTCAATGCTGTATTTATCAATGATGGTATGGCGCAGTCTGAGCGACTTATCAAGCTCAATCAGATTGCCATTCAGCAGATGAAAATTCTTGAAGATACAGGCGGAAGAAACTTATTAAAATAAAGATTAATTTGGCAATAAAGGATAAGGATGGAAATACGGTGGGATGCATTTTTTATCTGATGCATCCCCCTATGTAAATCCATATATTTCTTGTAGCGGCTTTAAACTTTGTCTTCTATCTCCTCATCATTTTCAGTACCTATTTATATTATATATGGTACTTATTCTGGTAGTGGCGCTTGGATTTAACAGGGGCTCCATGGAAGGAACCGCTGCCCATACTGCTGCCACGAAAACTCTCATGGAAGCCTGAACCACCACTATATTCGCCCCAGCGAGCTCTGATTCTATCTACATAATTAACCGTCTCCGTGCCTCGCATATAACCGTATTTCACCACCGGGTCTGTGTAATAAGCCGGTTGGGAAAGGCGCAGAATATAATCGCGAATTACGCCCCAATTGTGCGGATTCTGACCATGTTTGCGAGCCAGCGACATCGCATCTCTGATGTGGAAATAGCCACCATTATAAGAAGCAAGGGCGAAAAGCATGCGCTGCGACGGGTCGCCTACGTCAGAGAAATGCCCCTGCAGTTCCGCCATATATCTGGCTGCCGCAGCCACATTCGCCTCAGGTTCATGAATCATGCTCATCGGCAAACCCAGATGGGCTGCCGTGCCTGGCATAATCTGCATCAGTCCGCAAGCTCCAGCCCATGACTTCGCATTCGGGTCGAAACAGCTCTCCTGATAACATTGGGCAGCCATCAGACGCCAGTCCATGCGAGCCGTTCCGCTATAGCGCTGGAAGAGGTGGTCGTAGCGGGAAATAACACCCTTAGAACGGTTCAGGAATGGTGAATAAACGTGGCGGCGCACGCTGGCAGAAGAAAGCAGCCACGATTCTTCCTGCTTGACCTGAGCAATCAGCTTAGGCTTAAACCAGCCGTTCAGGGTGTCGGCAAGACTCTTGTTACCGTTCAGCACAGCCCATTGGGTTCGGGTGCTATCGGGCGTAACACCACAGAACAGCAGGTTGCCTCTGGTCTGTTTTCGGGGTAGGGGCACGGCAATCACATCGCCTTCTCCCTTCTCCAGTTTGCGCACCATTTCAGCCGTATCCTTACATTCTTCTACGCGTAACGACACGCCGATCTGCTGGGCAAACTTCTCGCAGAGCAGATATTGCAGTCCCATTCCGTGGCTGTGGTAATCATAATAGGTCGTAGGGCCGTTAACGGTGAGCATGATGAGCTCACCATTGGCCTGAATATCTTCGAGCGAAAGCCCTTTGTTGGTTGAAGCAGGTTTCTTTTCATCGCCATCAGCCCCATCAGAGTTGTCAGCATACTCCATTTCGCCTACGGGAGTTCCCCATGGCGTAAGCTCCTGCTGCGGTTTCTTGTCGGTACAGGCAGCGAGCAAAAATAGTGCATATAATGCGTATAAATATCCTTTATTCTTCATTTCAGCTGCAAAAGTACAAAATATTTTGCACATAAGTGAGAAATTATTTGTTTATTCTAATAAAAATATGTACTTTTGCAATGTTTTTCAAACAAAATATAGAAATATGTTACGAATAGCAGTACAAAGTAAGGGTCGTCTTTTCGACGACACCATGAATCTTTTAGCAGAGGCTGATATCAAAGTAAGCGCCTCTAAACGCACCCTCCTGGTGCAGTCAAGCAACTTTCCTCTCGAAGTTCTCTACCTTCGTGATGATGATATTCCTCAGAGCGTAGCCTCTGGTGTGGCAGATATCGGAATCGTGGGCGAGAACGAGTTTGTTGAGCGTGGAGAGAATGCGCAGATTATTGACCGTCTGGGTTTCAGCAAGTGCCGCCTGAGCCTCGCCATTCCTAAGAAGATTGATTATCCGGGATTGCAATGGTTCAACGGCAAGAAGATTGCTACTTCTTACCCTAACATCCTGCGCAAGTTTATGAAGAAGAATAATATCAATGCCGACATCCATGTCATTACGGGTTCTGTAGAAATCAGTCCGGGCATCGGTTTGGCTGACGGTATTTTCGATATTGTAAGTTCAGGTTCTACTCTGGTCAGCAACAATCTTGCTGAGGTTGAGGTGGTGATGAAGAGCGAGGCTCTGCTCATCGGCAACTGGAACATGGACGAGGAGAAGCATGAGATTCTGAACGAGATGCTGTTCCGCTTCGAGGCTGTTCGTTCTGCACAGGACAAGAAGTACGTGATGATGAATGCTCCTAAGGAAAAGGTTCAGGAGATTACAGAAGTATTGCCAGGCATCAAGAGTCCTACGATTATCCCATTGGCTGATGAGGAATGGTGCTCTATCCACACCGTGCTGGATGAGAAGCGTTTCTGGGAAATCATAGGCAAGTTGAAGGAACTCGGTGCACAGGGCATCCTGGTAACACCAATCGAGAAAATGATATTGTAATAATGTGTAGTGTTTAATGTGTAATGTTTATTTAGAGACATTATGCGTTAAAAACTAAACATTAAACATTAATAATTAAATATTAATAAAAGGAATGAAGGTAATAAAGTATCCTGCAAAGGAGGAATGGAGCGAGATTGTAAAACGCCCACACCTGGATGTTTCGCAGCTGAATGCGACCGTACAAGGTGTACTCGACGATGTGAAAAACCATGGCGACGAAGCCGTGAAGCGTTACGAGGAGAAGTTTGATCATGCCCATCTCGATTCTTTGGCTGTGACCGAAGCTGAAATCGAAGAGGCTGAGAAAATGGTTTCTCACGAACTGAAAGACGCTTTGCACCTCGCCCATCATAACATTGCCGCATTCCATCATAGCCAGAAGTTTGATGGTGTAAAGGTTGAAACTTGCCCTGGTGTAACCTGCTGGCAGAAGAGTGTGGCTATAGAGAAGGTGGGATTGTATATCCCGGGAGGTACTGCTCCTCTCTTTAGCACCGTTCTGATGCTGGCTACTCCTGCCAAGATTGCGGGATGTAAAGAAATAGTACTATGTACTCCTCCTAATAAAGAAGGCAAGGTGAACCCGGCTATCCTCATGGCGGCAAAGATTGCGGGCGTAAGCAAGATCTTTAAGGCGGGTGGCGTTCAGGCTATCGGAGCCATGGCTTACGGTACAGAGAGCGTGCCTAAGGTTTATAAGATTTTCGGTCCGGGCAACCAGTTTGTCATGGCTGCCAAGCAGCAGGTTTCCCTGCACGATGTGGCTATAGACATGCCTGCCGGTCCGTCTGAAGTTTGTCTTATTGCCGACGAAACAGCCAACCCTGTGTTTGCTGCTGCCGACCTGTTGTCGCAGGCTGAACATGGTTTCGATTCTCAGGTTTTCTTCATTACTACATCTGAAAAGGTGTTGGATGATGTAAAGAATGAAGTTGAAGTGCAACTTGAACGTTTGCCACGTAAGGAGATGGCACAGACCTCGTTAGACAACTCTAAGTTTATCCTCGTGAAGACTGAAGAAGAGGCAATCGACCTCTGTAATACTTATGCGCCGGAGCATCTGATTATCGCCACAGCCGATTACGAGCAGCTGGCAGAAAAAGTTGTGAATGCAGGTAGTGTATTCCTCGGAAACTATGCGTGCGAAAGTGCAGGCGACTATGCAAGCGGTACGAACCATACCTTGCCAACCCATGGTTATGCTTTGGCTTACAACGGAGTGAACCTGGACAGTTATAATCGCAAAATCACCTTCCAGCATCTAACAGAAGAAGGTATTCGTAACATTGGAAATGCTGTAGTGACCATGGCGGAAAATGAGCAATTGGAAGCTCATGCCAATGCGATGAGACTGAGAGTGAACAGTTTGAAACAATAGGATGAAACGGGAAGTTGTAAAGATACTTCTTAATAGTTTTTGAAAGAAAAATGAAAGAATTGAAAGATTTGTGCCGAGAGAACATCTGGAATCTGGCACCTTACAGTTGCGCCCGTACGGAGTTTGCAGGCAGAAATGCCCGCGTCTTCCTCGACGCCAACGAAAATCCATATAATGACCCTTACAATCGCTATCCTGATCCGCTGCAGGTTGAACTGAAGAAGCAGATCAGCAAGATTAAGGGTGTGGCTGAAGAGAAAATCTTCCTGGGCAACGGTTCCGACGAGGCCATTGATTTGGTTTACCGTGTATTCTGCCGCCCGGGCAAGGATAATGTAGTAGCGATTGCACCTACTTACGGAATGTATGAAGTTTGTGCAGACATCAACGATGTGGAGTATCGTTCTGTATTGCTTGATGAAAATTATCAGATTTCTGCCGGAAAACTGCTGGCAGCCTGCGATGAGCATACAAAGGTTATCTGGATCTGCAGTCCGAACAATCCTACGGGTAATCACATTAACCGCGAGGCTATCGTAGAGGTGTTGCAGAAATTCCAGGGTATTGTCATCATCGACGAAGCCTACAGCGATTTCTCTTCGGAGCGCACATTCCGCAGCGTACTCGACAGATTTCCCAACATGATTGTGCTCAACACCATGAGTAAGGCATGGGGCTGTGCAGCCCTCCGTTTGGGAATGGCTTTTGCGAGCAAGGAGATTGTTGACATATTCAATAAGGTGAAATATCCTTATAACGTCAATCTGCTTACTCAGGAGCATGCGCTGGAAGTGATGAAGAATCCGCTGAAGGTTGACGAATGGGTGAAGAACATCCTGCAGGAGCGTTTCAAGGTAATGGCTGCATTCCTGGATCTGCCTATCTGCGAGAAGGTTTATCCTACTGATGCAAACTTCTTCCTGGCTAAAATGACCGACGCCAACGCCATCTATAATTATCTGGTGGCACAAGGCATTATCGTAAGAAACCGCAATAAGGTTCAGTTGTGCGGCAACTGTCTGAGAATTACGATAGGAAACAAGAGCGAGAATGCTGAATTACTCGGTGCTTTGAGACAATACTAAATTATTTTGGGAAAGTTAAGTATATAATATGAAAGAGGGTGAGTCATAAATATATGGTTCACCCTCTTTTTAGCATTTATCTTCTTCTGCCTCTACCTTCATTTCTTCCTTGATTTCCACGACCTTGATTTCCACGACCGCCGCGTTCGTTCTTATCCCCGCTGTTGTAGCGGTTCTTGCGGTTGTGGTTGTCGTTGTCGAAATTAGGGTTGAAGCTCTTTTTCTTCTTGTCCTTGAAGAAGCCGGCACCCTGGTCTTTCTGATTTCTCAGCTCGGCTCTGGCCGCTGCTACGGCATCACGGATGTTGGCATTCGAAGGCTTACCTGATTTTAGAGATTTTCCGTTATTCAGGTATTTCTCCTCATCATAGCAACCCACATTGCCATATCCCTTTGGGGCAAAGCGGTCAGAAGCATTTCTGCCACGGCTTTTTCCTGCATTCGGTTCAGAAGCATTTCTGCCAGCTCCACGCTTGCCTTTAGCACCTTTTCCTACACCTGGATTATCGTATGTAGAACCTATCGCCTTATCGTCATAATACGTCTTCTTACCCTTGAAACTGCCACCCATGCTCTTCCTGTCGTAGAGTTTGTCGATGAGGTCGGCTCTGCCTATCCGGCGAAGTTCACTCTCGATGGCGCGGCGCTCTTCAGGCTTGTACCAGAAGAAGAACATGCGCTGGGCAAGCTTCTCTTTCTGAGTCTTGGCGCTGAAGACCGGCTCCAGGGTGTAAGGATCGTACCCCGTGTACCAGGTCTCGGTAGAAATGGTCATAGGAGTAGGGGTGAAATCCTGCACCTGTTCCAGATGAAAGTCCAGTCCCTTCGTGATGACGGCAAGTTCGGCCATGTCTTCTTCATGACAGCCCGGATGCGAACTGATGAAGTAAGGAATGATCTGCTGGTTCAGACCTTCTTCCTTGTTGATCTTGTCGAAGATGCGCTTGAACTCGTAGAAGAGGTCGAACGATGGCTTGCGCATGAATTTCAAGACCTCCGGACTCGTATGTTCAGGAGCTACCTTCAGTCTGCCGCTCACATGCTTGGTAATCAGTTCGCGCGTGTATTCTCTAGCCGCCTGATTCACCTTTTCGTCCTTGCTCTTATGCAGCAGAAGGTCGTAACGCACACCACTACCAATGAAACTCTTCTTGATTCCCGGCAAAGCATCTACAGCATGATAAATCTCCAGAAGCTTGCTGTGGTCGGTATTGAGGTTCGGACAAATCTGAGGGTTTACACACGACGGGCGCTTGCATACTTCGCAGGCTTTCTGATTCTTGCCGTGCATTCCGTACATGTTGGCAGAAGGACCGCCCAAATCGCTCAGATAGCCCTTGAAATCAGGCATCTGGATGATTTTCTTCACTTCCTTCAGAATGCTCTCCTTGCTGCGGCAAACCACGAATTTGCCCTGGTGGGCAGAGATGGTGCAGAAAGAACAGCCGCCGAAACAGCCACGATGAAGGTTCACGGAGAACTTGATCATCTCGTAGGCTGGAATGGTCTTGCCCTTGTATTTAGGATGAGGCAAACGCGTATAAGGCAGGTCGAAAGCCGCATCCAGTTCTGCGGTAGTCATCAGCGGGAAAGGCGGATTCACCACTACATATTTGCCGTCAACTTCCTGAATCATGCGCTGAGCATGCATCTTGTTGGCTTCTTCCTCCAGATGGCGCACGTTCTCAGCCTGTCCCTTCTTGTTGTGGAGACATTCTTCGTGGCTGTGGAGGATGATGTCATCGTCCTTGAAACCGCCCGGAATCTCATTCTCCTTGCAGTAGAAAGCCACCTGCGGCATTTCGTGGATTTGGCTAAGCGTCTTGCCTTCTGCAAAGGCATTGGCTAGTTCAACGATAGAACGTTCGCCCATTCCGTAGAGAATGAGGTCGGCGCCCGAATCGCAGAGAATGCACTTGCGGAGCTCGTCTTTCCAATAGTCGTAGTGGCTGATGCGGCGCAACGAAGCCTCAATACCGCCTAGTGCTACAGGTACGTCGGGAAAGAGTTTCTTCAGTATCTGCGTATAGACGATAGATGGATAGTCGGGGCGCATGTCGTGGCGGGAGTCGGGACTGAAAGCGTCCTCGCTACGCATGCGGCGGTTGGCCGTGTAGCGGTTCACCATCGAGTCCATGGCACCCGGAGAAACACCAAAGAAGAGGCGAGGGCGACCGAGTTTCTTGAAGTCTCGGAAATCGCCGTGCCAGTCGGGCTGGGGAACGATGGCTACCCGATAGCCGTTGGCTTCCAGTATTCGTCCGAGGATGGCAGGGCCGAAGGATGGGTGGTCAACGTAAGCATCTCCTGAAAAGAGGATGACGTCGAGTTCGTCCCATCCGCGCAACTCGCATTCTTTCTTGGTGGTAGGTAAGAAATCTGTTAACTTATAATCCATTCAATATTTTTTAATCATTTACTGCGTCTGGTTCTGCATCTGCTGCAGCCTCAGCCTGCTTCTTGTCTTTCCAGTCTACGTAGAGCAGAACGAGGTTGTGAAGACCGAGCGCCTTCATGTTCTGATTGTAGATGACGTCGAGACAGAGATCTAGCAACTCCTTATCCTTGATGTCGCTGCTCTCGAGGAGTGAACGCACATTAAGTTTCAGTTTATCGAGCACTTCCTCGTCGATAATGCCGTTGCTGTCTACGAGGTTGCGGAGTAACTGATACTTTTCGATGGTCTCTAAATGCTGGTCGCTCACTTCGATAGAGCGAGTGCCAGACTGGTTGGCTTGAATCTTATACATAAGCTTAAAATTTTTTATCTGTTTTACTTTGAATTTAATCTGTCAGAAATTTGAGAATGCCGAGCAACACGCTGGTGCGGGTTCTTTCGTCGATGATGCATTCCAGCGGGAATCCCATGACGAAGCTGCGGTAAGTAGAGCTCTTGTAGGCAACCGCCGCACTCGTTCCCGTATCGTATTGCATCGCCGTGAAGGCGTAATTGCCAACCGGTTTCAATATCTCGGGATGGGTTGCCGCATAATGCTGGGCATTCAGCTCGTTATAATAGCTGAACTGCAGACCTAAACCCTTGACGTTAGGCGAAGTGTAGACAATACTGTCTCGTTCTGTTACGGTTGAATCTTCGGGATTGATGTCCCTGGTGATGGCCGTAGAACCTGTAGGCTCATAGCTGAGTTTCAGAATATCGCTCAGGAACGCCTGTTCCTCTTCAGTCTGCATGTCGCTTCCGGTGTAAGAACCGCTTATCAGGATTCTGCCGCCTTGGCTGGCGTATTGCCTGATGCTGTTCTGCAGGGCAGGCGTGAACGACTTGAAGAAGGTGTGAGTATAGCCGTCATGGCGCTCCAGTCCGTTGATGAGGTCAACTGCCTGATAGTTCTTCATCTGAACCCTGCCGCTGGCGATGACTTCGCTCGAACAGCTGGAAATATTATATTTGCCTGAAACTGCAATACTTGTAGCATGCGCCTGAACGTAGTTGAAGTCGTTGCCTGCCACAAACTTACCAATCATTTCGTTGCCGCTGAAACCGAGTCCGAAACTGGTTTCGTTGCCCATTCTGCTTCTGTCGAACACCTGTTGCTTGCCGCTCCATCCCGCCGTCAGTCCGTAGCTTACGCCCGGATCCTGATTGAGGTCAAATCCCTGCTTTTCCTCATCATCCACGACCTGCGGAGAGGCAAGGCGATGGAAATTGTTTACGATAAGCACAGACTTGCTGGCAGCAGGATTATAGAGTACAGAGAGGGTTTCGGTGGTGAAACTTTCTCCTCCCGCATTAACCGCAGCCACCTTAAAATGGTAAAGCTTGCCCGGTTCCAGCTGCATCTGGCAGCGGGTGGTGTTCACGATGGTTCCGTTGTCAAAACCGCCTTGTCCCTCAGCCTTATAAATAATGTAAGAAGTAGGGCGGGCAGATGGTTCCGTCTTGTCCAGCTGGGCAGTCCATGAGAGTAGGGCAACGCCTTGGTTCTGCGTAACGCTGAAGTTCTGCGGAGCCAGCGGCTGGACCACGTATCGGGTTCCATGATTGCTGTTTACGAATCGCAGGATAGTTTTGTAGATGGAGCGTGCGATGTAGAATTTGCCGAGCGGATCCTGAGCAATTCTCATGTCAGGGAAATTCTGATGCGAAAGCATTTCGAGAATAGCCGACGGAACTTCCGGCAGACGGGTTTCAGAATAGTTTCTGTCCCATAGGTAGCGTTTGCCGAATTCTCCGAACTGAGCCGTCAGATCCGTAACGAGATTATCGCGCAAAGCCCTGGCGAAATCCTTGGATGTGAATCTTGAGATTCCGCTGTTCAGTATTCCGTCGTTATAATCTGTGGTGCAGATAGCAAGGGCTCCAACGGTAGATTTTCCGTCCTTATTGTAACCCGCATCACTATGAAGCGCCAGCGAGAGTTCTATAGGCACGTGCTTGCCCTTCCTGGCAGGCATGTAAACCGAACCGCCGCCCAGCCAGTTGGTCATCAGCGAACGGGCGTTGATGTCGTCGGCGTAATCATTTTCTCCCTTTCTGCCTCCATAAACCTTATAAGGAGCACCAGCCCATTGGGCGTAGTATCTGGCTCCTTCCAGGCAACGGGGCAATCCGCTGGTGTAACCGCCACGCTCTATGTTTCCCATGCCGCCGCCAAAGCGGACAGCATCTGTAGTTACTACTCCACGGCGTGAAGCCTTGTTGGTGCAGACCACGCGGTTGAACTCGTTGCAGCCCTTGTCGAAATCGAAGGTGCCCAGGTAAACCCAGGTGCCTCCGCCCATGCGCTGGTTAACGGAAAACTCCGTGGCTTCGCCCTTGTGATAAACGATGTATTTTGCATCGCTCACACTCTTGGGTAGCGACTGGTAGCTTACGTAGACTGCGTATTTGCCGGCTTCCTTGAAACGGGGCTGGTAGCTTACCTGGCTAGTTTTCTTGCGCTTGGTAGCCTTCGCCTGTCTCACGGTTCCCATGCGGAACGGATTTTCCCCATCTTTCAGTCGGTAGCGGTTGGCAAAACCGAGCGAATCGCATTTTTTCCATCGCTTGCTCGCCTCCTTTTCGAAATAATAAACCGACTTGACAGCATCATCATTATCGATGACGATTTCGTTCCTCTGCCAGTCTCTTTCACGGGGTGTGAAGACGATGGCTCCCGCATTCTGGAGCATCGGGATGAGGTAGGGCACGACGATGGTTTGGGTAAAGAGATCTTCGTTTGTGCAAAACAGGTTAGGGCGTTGCCATTTCCATACATCTCTGTCGGCATAATAATACCGTCCGTGCGAGGCCCATAGCGAAAGGTGCCTGTTCTGTAGTCCTGCCGTAACGAAATAAGGGCGGGAAACATTAAACACCCATGGGTCGCCATCATAATCTATGCCTTGCCATGCGCCGCTGTTAGCCTCTTCGTAGATAGGAAAAAACGATTTGCCGTTAGCCTGAAGCGAAGCTCCAGCGGCTAACAGCAAACTGCTTATCAAACAATATGTTATGTTTTGGTGTTTCACTTTACGAATACTCCTTCTTTAATAGCTGACTAAACCGTTATCTTCTAACGTTTAATCAATATTTCCGATTGTGAACTTCTCCGGTTTCTTTCCTTTGAAATCCTTGAAGTACAACTTGATTTCACGCATGTCTTTGTCAACATCTCCTGACGGGATAATCTGCCTGGTGCATTGGATGACCTTCTTCTCATAGTCAAGCCCATAGAGATGGATAGGCAGATGCGCCTTGAGGGCTATGAAATAGAATCCCTTTTTCCATTCCGGGTTGAGCGAGCGGGTACCTTCGGGCGTAATGCACAGTCCGAAAGCCTTGCGCTTATCCGCTTCTGCAGCCAGATTATCCGTCATGCTAGTATGTTTGCTTCTCCACACAGGAATACCTCCCATCTTTCTGAAGATAGGACCTAGCGGCCAGAAGAACCATTCCTTTTTCATGAGGAAATTACATTTGATTCCCTCAGCATGGGCAAAGAGCTGGCCCAGTATCAGATCCCAGTTGCTGGTGTGCGGAGCCATGCAGATAATATACTTTTCAGGAAGCTCCTGGGTGATGATTTTCTTATAGCCCAAGCGCTTATACAATATCCATTGACAAATTCCTTTTACCATATATTTAAATAGGTGTATTTCCTGATTCTGATGATGAAAGGATTATGCCAGGTTTGAAATCTGGTCGATGATTTCGCTCACCTGCTTGTTGAAGTCGACTGTGAGTTTCTTATAATATTCACCCTTCGTGATTCCCGGTTCCGGGTGAGACACGCGGCTGATGTAATCGCCGTTGATCATGACGATAGCTGAAAGAATGCCATCCACATCTTCCTGTGTAGGCTTACCATTATACAAAGATGCAGCTACTGTTTCGGCGAAAAGTTCGCTTGTAATGTAGTTGATCGTGCGCTTTAAATCTCTTTTATTAGCCATAATTCTTTTCTCCTAATTAATGATTAATTAAAAATATCGCTCAAAGATAATCATTTTCTTTGAAATAACATCATTTTTTGGGAAAAAATGTATCTATTAACGCATTTTTAGCATTTTTCTTTCCGTATCTCGCAGAAAAGAGTTATTTTTGCAGATGTTTTTGAAGTTTCAACTAATTAAAATAAAAACGAATTATGGAAAAAAGTGCATTGCAGATTGCAAGAGCTGCTTATCAGCCAAAATTGCCTAAGGCTCTCCAGGGCCCGGTAAAGGCAGTTGAAGGTGCAGCAACACAGTCAGTAGGTAATCAGGATGAAATCAAGGCGTTGTTCCCTAACACTTATGGAATGCCTGTTATTACATTCGAGGCAGGTGAGGCTAAGGAACTTCCTGCTTTCAACGTAGGTGTTATCCTCTCTGGTGGTCAGGCTCCTGGCGGTCACAACGTGATTTCTGGTCTCTTCGACGGTGTGAAGTCTCTCAACCCAGCTAACAAGCTCTATGGTTTCATCCTCGGTCCTGGTGGTCTCGTTGACCATAAGTACATGGAGATTACTTCTGAAATCATGGACGAATACCGCAATACTGGTGGTTTCGACATCATCGGTTCCGGCCGTACCAAGCTTGAGAAGGAAGACCAGTTTGAGAAGGGTATTGAGATTCTTCGTGAACTCGGCATCAAGGCACTTGTCATCATCGGTGGTGACGACTCAAATACCAACGCTTGCGTTCTCGCAGAATACTATGCTGCTAAGAAGTATGGCGTACAGGTAATCGGTTGCCCTAAGACTATCGACGGCGACTTGAAGAACGAGCAGATTGAAACTTCTTTCGGTTTCGATACAGCCTGCAAGACATATTCTGAGCTCATCGGTAATATCGAGCGCGACTGTAACTCAGCACGTAAGTACTGGCACTTCATCAAGCTGATGGGTCGTTCAGCATCTCACATCGCTCTTGAGTGCGCTCTCCAGACTCAGCCAAATATCTGCTTGATTTCTGAGGAGGTAGAGGCTAAGGAAATGTCACTCGATGATGTGGTTACTTATATTGCAACTGCAGTAGCTAACCGTGCTGCTGAGGGCAACAACTTCGGTACTGTTCTCATCCCAGAGGGCCTGATCGAGTTTATCCCAGCTATCAAGAAGCTCATCGCAGAATTGAACGAGGTTCTTACAGACCCTGCAACAGGCGAGAGCCGTGAGTTTGCAAGTGCTGAGGAGCAGATTGCATTCGTTAAGGGTGCCATCGCTAAGGACAATCTCGCAGTATTGGAGTCTTTGCCAGCTGACGTAGCTCGCCAGCTTTGCCTCGACCGCGACCCTCACGGAAACGTACAGGTTTCTCTCATCGAGACAGAGAAGTTGCTTTCTCGCATGGTAGCTGAGAAGTTGGCTGCATGGAAGAAGGAAGGCAAGTTTGTTGGTAAGTTCTCTGCACAGCACCACTTCTTCGGTTACGAGGGACGTTGCGCAGCTCCTTCTAACTACGATGCTGACTACTGCTACTCACTCGGTTTCAACGCTTCACGCCTCATCGCTAACGGCAAGACCGGTTACATGTCAATCATCAAGAACACAACAGCTCCTGCAGCAGAGTGGATTGCAGGTGGTGTGCCAATCACTATGATGATGAACATCGAGCGTCGTAATGGTGCTAACAAGCCAGTTATCCGCAAGGCTCTCGTTGAGCTGGATGGCGCTCCATTCAAGTTCTTCGCTTCTAAGCGCGATGAGTGGGCTAAGGAAACAGCTTACGTTTATCCAGGTCCTATCCAGTACTGGGGTCCTTCTGAGGTTTGCGACCAGACCACAAAGACTCTCCAGTTGGAGCAGGCTAAGTAAAAAATAGAATAAATATTTTTTTATATGTCAACAAGACGAACGGCTTCTTCACAGAAAAAGAGTGCCATGGCGAGAAAGAAAACTCCTCGGCGTGGCGGCTCCCGTGGTAGAAGGCGTTCGTCTTCTTTTTTGCAACGCTATCCCCGTTGGGCGTGGTGGATAGGCGGAACGGCGGTTATCGTGCTCTATGTCTTTCTGTTCTATCATTTCTTTGTAGGTCCAACTGGTTTCCGATGGCGTGCGCTTTATGGCGATGCTGAATATCCTGAAGGTTACGAGATTCACGGAATCGATATTTCCCATTACCAAGGCAAGATAGACTGGGAACAGCTCAAGAATGCGATGATCAAGGGTTGTCCTGTGCGCTTCGTCATCATCAAGAGTACGGAAGGTTCTTCACGGCTCGATGAAAATTTCCGTGAGAACTTTAATCAGGCTCGCGATTTCGGTTTCATCCGGGGTGTTTATCATTTCTGGAGCAATAAGTCGACAGCCCGAGAACAGGCTTATTATTTCCTAGACCAGGTTCATCTTACGGATGGAGATTTGCCTCCGGTACTGGATATTGAACATAAGCCGGCAGATAAGAGTGTGGAGGATTTCCAGCGTGATGTGCTTACCTGGCTGCATATTGTAGAGGATAAGTATCATGTTAAACCTATCATCTACACCTATTATAAATTCAAGGAGCAATATCTGAGTGCGCCTGTCTTCGAAGATTATCCTTACTGGATAGCCCACTATTATGTTGACAAGGTTCAGTATAAGGGCAAATGGAAGTTCTGGCAGCATACGGATGTGGGCAAGTTGCCGGGCATTAAAGGCTACGTAGATTTCAATATTTACAACGGCAGCTATTATGAGCTCAAGCAGCTCTGCATAGGAAGCAATAATAATGAGAAGAAATTCATGGAATAAAGGTTGGACTTTTGGCAATATGCGAAAATCCAACCTTTATTCGTATGTTTTAATCTGATATTTCTGATTTCAGATTTTTCGTTCTGAATGTTTAGAATCAGAAAAGAATCTTTATGAACCTAAAACAAGGCAGGCCCAATTGTTGTCAATCTGTCTGCTTATTTCATGCATTCCCAGTTCTTCTGCTTTCTCCAGGAGTACAGGAATATCTTCTTCGTAGAAACCGCTCAGAACCAGGGTTCCGCCGATGTTCATCACGCTACGGAAAGCACGCATGTCGTCGAGCAGAATGTTGCGGTTGATGTTGGCAAGAACCAGGTCGAAAACGCCGCTGATGTGGTTGATTACCTGACTGTTGCCAAAGAGAACTTCCATGTTAGTTACGCCGTTGAGCATGGCATTATGCTTGGCATTTTCCACGCTCCACTCGTCAATATCGTAGCCTACCACGTCTTTCGCTCCGAGTTTTGAGCAGGTGAGGGCAAGGATTCCCGTACCCGTTCCGCAATCCAGGATGCGCTTGGTCTTTACAGGCATGTGGAGCAGCTGGGAAATGATCATGCGTGTGGTTTCGTGGTTTCCTGTTCCGAACGCCAGTTTCGCCTCAATACCAATTTCTATCATGTCGGGTCTGTTGCTCGTATCGGGATAGAGTTCGGGATGTTTCGCATCGTAAATCACCACCTGGTTGTCCACATAAATTGGTTCGAATCCCTGTTCTTCCCATTCCTGGTTCCAATCCTTGTCTTCTGCATCTTTCACCTCGTAGGTAATTTTCGTATCCCCGATAGGGAAATCAGCAATATGGGCATCCAGTATCTCCTTGTCGAAGAGTTCTTTCTGCACATACGCTTCCAGTCCGGTTTCTGTTTCTTCAAAAGATTCAAATCCGGCTTCGGCTGCACCATCGGCAAGCAGATCCTGAGAGGCCTGCATCAAGTCGGCAGTCGTTTCAATAGTGAATGTTGCTACTAAATATTTCATATTTAATTTGTATTAATTTCTTGTCTAAAAACGCTTTCGAATGTTCAAAAAAGCTAGATTTGTTTTAAATCTTCTGCAAAATTATAAAAAAATAGGGGAAAACCTACAATTATTTAGGGAAATTCTGTATTTTTGCATAAAGATAAGCAATATTTTTGCATCCAGATTATTATATAATCAGAAAAGGGCTCTTTCTGGAGCCTTCTTCCTGATGATTGATGATGATTCGGGATGAGAAAAATAGAAGAAAGAAAAGAGAAAAAACAAATAGGAGAACAGAATATGAAAAGAAAGTATCTTCTTGCAGTCCTTATCGCAGCTGCGATGCCACTCACTTCGATGGCACAGGACGATGACCTCTACTTCAATCCGAAGAAGGAGGCCAAGGAAAAGGCTGAAAGACGGGCTCTGCTCCAGCGCCAGTATGCTGAACAGCGGGCACGTAGAGATAGTATTTATCGGCTGTTTTGGAGCGGAAGCGACCGTTCAGTTGATGAATACAATCGAGGCGGCAGGATCTTCAGCCATTATGAGAATGTAGGAAAAGATTCCCTTGGCAACGACATTATCCAGTTCCATGTGGGCAAGGGTGTGGCGCCAGACAGCATTTATGATGATGCTTACTTCGCCCAGAAGTATGTTGACAGGGATGAGGATTTCGTACGCACACGCGAGATGAGCCGATGGGACGGATTCTATGATCCATGGTTCTACGATTATTATGGTTACGGTCCTTACTACTGGCGCAGCCGCATGTGGGGCTGGCACAATCCATGGCGCTACGGCTATTATGCCGGCTGGTATAATCCTTGGTTCGACCCTTGGTACGATCCATGGTATTATGGTTACTGCGGCTGGTATGGTGGCTGGTACGACCCTTGGTATTATGGCTGGGGCGGCTACTACAATCCTTGGTATTGGGGCGGTCCGGTAATCGGGCATGTTAGCTATGGTGGACGCAATTCGGGCGGTTATGCAGGAAGCAGAACTTATCGTTATAATGGCGATAAGGGCTATGCTGGCAACAGTACTTACCGAAGCAACAGAAACCGCAATTTCGGCGGTCGCATCAACGATAATGGCCGTTACAATAGCGTTCGCAACAATAATAATACCAACAACTTCGACCGCAGCAACTTTGGCGGATTCGGAAACCGTAGTGGAGCCAGTTTCGGAGGCGGATCGCATTCCGGTGGTGGAAGCTTTGGCGGAGGCGGCGGTAGCTTCGGAGGCGGCAGTCGCTCAGGTGGCGGCGGCTTTGGCGGAAGAAGATAGTCGTTTTTGAAGTTTATAGTTAATAGTTAATAGCTTGGGCTTTGTTCTGAGGATGATGACCATTTTCGAAAATGAAAACTTTCATCTTAGAGAGAAAACTTTCATCTGGGAATGAAGACCTTAAGAATTAAGTGAAGAATTAAGAGATTATGAAGAATTTAAAATATTTATTCCTGGCTTCATTGGGACTCATGTCAGCCCCAATGTTGGCTCAGGAAACTTATCAGGATACTAAGTTTGCAGAAAATTCCCTCACGGGTACTGCACGCTATGTAGGTATGGGTGGAGCTATGGAAGCCCTGGGCGCAGATATTTCTACCATTTCCAGCAACCCTGCCGGTATGGGTCTGTTCAGAAAGAGCATGGCAAGTTTCTCTGCTGGCGTTGTGGCTCAGCCTGGAGCTGATACGGAACTCAATTTCGATAAAACTCCATTTGGCTTCGACGGAAAGAAATCGGTTCCTAGTTTCGATCAGATTGGTTTCGTTTGGGCTGCTACAAATGGCGATTCGAATGTAAAGCTCAACTTCGGTTTCAACTATCACAAGAGCACGAATTTCTCTCAGATTCTTTCTGCTGCCAATTATCTCAACGGAGCATCTCAAACCAAATGGGCTTCTGCCAAGACGGCTTACGCTAAAGAATTGGATGAGAAACATGGTAAAGATGCAGGCGATCAGGTTTGGAATGCGGTAGACGCCAACTATAATGCGTTGATGGGTAAAGACGAGGAAGGAAACCAGATGACCTACGATGGTCGTTCGTTCCTCTTTGGCCAGTATCAGAAGGGCTACATAGGCGAATATGATTTCAACATTAGCGTAGGTTTCAACGACCGCGTATGGTTGGGCTTCACCTTGGGCATTCATGATGTTCATTACCGCAGCAATTCTGTTTATACAGAGAATTATGTGGCCGATAAGGAGGCTTACGGAACAGCTTGGGAAAGCCAGCACATTACGGGTACCGGTTATGATGCAAAACTGGGTATTATCTTCCGTCCGGTAGAAGATTCTCCTTTCCGTATTGGTGCTTATGTCAATTCGCCAGTATTTTATGATTTGTCGATGGATGGAACTGCTGACCTGGAACTCGTTGACAAGAATATAACGGACGATAAGGGCAATTATGCTGAGGCTGGCAAAACGAACAGTTCTAGCCTCGATTATCGTCTGAATACGGCTTGGAAGACGGGTATCAGCTTGGGTCACACCATTGGCAGCAATCTTGCCCTGGGTGCTACTTACGAGTATGCGTGGTACAATCACATGGATAATCGTGTGAAGGATGGCGGTTATTATGATGGTTATTGGGACGAATATTATGAGACCAGTTCAAGCGATGACCTCATGAATGACCACACAAAGCAGTCGTTGCAGGGCGTGAGCACGCTGAAGTTGGGTCTGGAATATAAGCCTGTTAGTATGTTGGCGCTCCGTCTGGGTTATAATTACGTTTCTCCGATGTTTAAGGAGAGCGCAGACCGCGACCAGACAATTCCTTCTCAGGGAACAATCTACGCCACCTCTACAGATTATACCAACTGGAAGGCGACTAACCGATTTACAGCCGGCGTAGGTTTCAACTACGAGAAACTGTCTATTGATGTGGCTTACCAGTATAGTTGTCAGAATGGTGACTTCTATCCATTTGCAGCCTGGGAGGAACTTGGCGCTAATGCAGCTCCTGCAACCAAGGTTGACAACAAGCGTCACCAATTACTGATGACCGTTGGCTATAGGTTCTAAAATGTGAAGGTAGGGGGGATTATTGATTAAATAATGTGAAATCCCTATGAAAAAGCCTGTTCTTAGAAAAAAAGTTGGGAAAAAGTTTGGCGGTTTCATATAAAAACCCTACCTTTGCAATCAAGAAATCGGGATGATTTCGTGTCATAGATTAGGTTTTTAGATTATAGGTGTGTTCTTCACCTTATTTTCTAGGATTAAAAAATATTAGTTTTTTTAGTGGTTAATTTAGTTTTAGTAAGTATGTTTAGGGTCTGTTGTGAAACAGGCCCTATTTTTTGTGCCTTTACAAAAATATCCCCCAACAGGATGGCTTGGAAACCATATCTGTCGGGGGAAGTAACAATCCTAAATAAATCTACCTTGAATAAACTAACCTATTGAAATTTATCCTTCATAAATCTACTTAAATGAACCAATACCTGCCTTATTTGAACTATAAAATCATATATTATTTGTTTTTGTAATTATCCAGACCCTTGTTCAGGAAGTCGAGATAAGCACTAACATCTTCTTTGAAACTGAAGGCTGCTGCAAGAGGATTGCCATCGTTGTCAATAGCCACATAGAATGGCTGGGCATTAGCTCCAAACTTGCTTGCCTGCAGATAACTCCACTTGTCGCCAACGGTTCGCAGGGTGCGCTTCTCGCCATTAAACGTTACCTCCATAGGCTCAGGAAGAGGGGTCTTGTCGTCAACATAAAGTGAGATGAGAACATAATCCTTTGTCAGCTTATCGGCAACCGATGGATCTGTCCAGACAGAAGCCTCCATCTTGCGGCAGTTTACACAACCATAACCCGTGAAATCAAGCAATACCGGTTTGCCGGAAGCCTTGGCAGCAGCCATTCCCAACTCATAATCCTTGTAAGCAGGCTCTACGGTCTTGGTGTTGAGATTGAAGTCCTGTGTATTAATAGGTGGAGCAAATGCGCTCACAGCCTTGCAAGGAGCACCCCAGAGACCTGGAATCATGTAAACCGAGAATGCCAAAGAACAGAGACCCAACATGATGCAGGCTACAGGCATAGGCTTGTTGATGTCGCCCCCGATTGCATCAACCTGGAACTTCAGCTTGCCGATGAGATAGAGTCCCAACAGACCGAAGATGACAATCCAAAGAGAGAGGAATACCTCGCGGTCCATGATGTGCCAGCCGTAAGCCAGATCGGCTACAGAGAGGAACTTCAGAGAGAAGGCAAGCTCGATAAAGCCGAGCACAATCTTGATGATCTCCATCCACGAACCCGACTTAGGAGCCGACTTCAACCATGATGGGAAGAGGGCGAAGAGGGTGAATGGGAGCGCCAGAGCAAGTGCAAAACCGAACATTCCCACGGTAGGAGCGAGCCAATCGCCGGATGTAACGGTCTGAACCAGCAGCAAACCGATGATAGGAGCAGTACATGAGAAGCTGACCAATACCAGGGTGAAAGCCATCAGGAAGATAGAAATCATACCCGTGGTGCTGGAAGCCTTGTTGTCTACCGCATTTCCCCAACTGTCAGGCAATTTGATTTCGAACCAACCAAAGAACGAGAAGGCGAAAACGGCAAGCAGGAGGAAGAGGATGATGTTAAAAACGGCACTTGTGCTGAGCGCATTCAGGGTGCTAGGACCTGCGATGGCTGTTACGGCAAGACCCAAAACCAGATAGATGACTACGATGCTCAAACCATAAGTAATCGCATCGCGGATACCTTTCTTCTTGTCGTTCTTAGCACGCTTCAGGAAGAAACTTACGGTCATCGGGATGATAGGCCAGATGCAAGGCATGACGAGCGCAAGCAGGCCGCCCACAAAACCGATGAAGAAGATGTAGAAGAGCGAATGGTTGGCGATGTCGTTAGCTCCGCCGAATGCCTGAAGTTCTTTAACAACCGGTTTCCATAAGTCCTTGACGTTCAAATTTTCCATAGCAGATGCCAAAGCTGCGGAATCTACGGGCTGAGTAGCACTATCGGTCTGAGCCAGGGCTGCGGCCTTGGCAAGCGAATCGGCCTTCATCTTGGCTGCAAGGGCAGGGGCAATCGCCTTCGCATTCTGAGCATCTTTTGCTCCAGCTGCAGGAGCATCAACGGCTGGCGATTTGCCACTCTGCTTAAAACCAGCCTCGCTTGGTGGCATACAGTTCTGGTCGTTGCAGGCGCCATACTCCAGATAGGCATCAATATGATAATTTGGTTGGGTAAACTTCACCTTTTGTACAAAGGTAACGCTACCTTCAAAATAACGGAGTTTCATCTCGAAGAGAGGGTCGAATTTTGCAATTTCTCTGCCGCGTGGCTGAAGTTTTCCTACGAGTTCAACACCTTCAAGCTTGTTTACGTTGAACGAAGCGGAAATCGGACCATCGCCACCCAAACCGGTAGAATAGACGTGCCATCCTGGTTGGATTTTTCCGCTAAACACGATTTCGGCCACAGCACTACCGTCTGTTTTCAGCGAGCTGGTGAACTTCACAGGGTTCATCATCTGCGCCTGGGCCAACATTACTACAAGGAGTAATTGAAAGATTAAAAATACTTTTTTCATTTCTATTTTTTAATATTATGTTGCAAAGTTACTAAAAACTAATCATATTACGTATTCAGATGGCTTTAAGGGTACTCGGTTTTAATTTTTTTAAGAAAAAATGCTAATTTTCTAAGTTTTACTTGGCTATTTCGTACTTTTAATGTAATTTTGCCGACAGAATAAAGCAATCCTAAAATTTTGAAACAGAATAAAATGGCAAAGAAGAAACTATACTTGTTTCCGTGCTTTCTTCTATTTGATTGAAATGAGAATTAATCTCAGAACAGGCAGAAAGGAAGTAATGATCAGAAAGGGGTGAACCGGTTCCATTTTCAGGCTCCAAATTTCACCTCTTTCTTTATCTTATAGCACCTATTTACCATAATACCGGTTAGAATTAAAAAGAGGAAAGTAAAAAAAGGAGGAAATATTCCGTTAATAGAATTTCTGACCATGCTGGACAGAAAGCACCCCTATGTTTCGGTAAAACCCGAACCTACTAACGAAACTGATGAAGAAGCTTTTGTTGCGCGCTTTGCGAGTCGGAAGGCAGGCTATGTACGTAATAGAGAAGAATACAAATCATTGGCTCAGGCTGCATTGACAACCAGCGGACGGGGTTATTTCCGCGCTCGGGTTAAGGAGGTTATAATTTCTGCAGAGGGCTATTTTTTTGTTGAAGCAGAAACTGATTCTACTCCAATTGTGCCCATCTTGCATAAAGACCATTGGAAAGAATGGGAGCCGCTCCTGCCTTTATTTCCTATGACAGAGGAGTTTTTATGCGTAGAAGATGCTACGATGATGATGATAGATATTCTGAGACATGAGACGTTAACTTCTGATGAAGAAGAGGAGCTTCAGGAATACACAGAGACTTTAATAACAATGGGAAAATACGCTCTATGGTACGAAGCGAAGGAGGGAATAGAGAATGTCATAAAAGCTATGGAAGCAAAAAAGGGCGACAAGATGCGCTATATGGCGAATGAACTAGAACACTTATTGAGCGGTTTATGCAATGAAGGTCGCCAGAAGAAGCTCCGCAAAAGTTGGCTCCCCCATCTACTATCCACCCATGAAGCAGAAAGGGCATGGCATGACTGGTTGCACTTAAAAGGTGCCGACTGTCATAAACCAGATAATTTGAAAATGATGTCATGGTTGGAAGATATAGAGACAGAACTTTCCAATATTCCGGCATTGGCTCCTTATTCCAATGGTGATAAGATAGCCATGCTCATACGCGCTCACTACACACGCATTCCTTTGGATAAGTATCGCCAATTGCTTACCGCTTTCGTGATTAGAGACCGTCTGCGCATGCGTTTGGGGCTGCCAACAAACAGCTTTGCTCCTACCCCATCTCTAACAAGCCAGAAGGAAGACTACCTTATTGATAAAATCATCAAGTACAGCCAAACTCTAGTCAGACGAGAAGATGTTGAGGTTTTGCAGAGATTCATCTACCACGAGATTTCATATTTACCCCCAGAGTATAAACTTCGGGTTGACAATATGACTGAGCGTTTCCTTTCTGAAGAGGCAAGAGAAGGTATACAGATTAATGCCATCAAGGAACAGACGAAGGCTTTAAAAGAGGTGGCAAAGAAGCCTACGATTCAGGCAGAGCACTATCATGCAGGAGATTCTACATTTGATGTTCATAGTAAGCATCTGCATCTTGACCACCAGGAAGAAGGGAATTCTGCTCTGCTGCCATCAGAATTATAGACATACAAAAATATTACAAGAATATAAAAAAGGAAGAAATATGAGTAATAATTATTATGCAGGCAATGTTATTTACAACAACCAGCACAAAGAACTGACTATCCAGGGCAATCTGTCTGCACAGCAGATGATGAAGATTGCAAAGGATTTTTTTGCTGAAGAAACAGAGGTGACGGAGGAGAATTACGAGGCAGAGGTGACAGAAAAACCTAGTGAAGCCAATGAAGCTGCAGGAGAAGGTTTTCAGAAGGAACTCTTCCATTTTGTGCATCCTGCACTCGATGAAGACGAAGGATGGAAAGTGCATAAAGAGGTGGAGAGACTGGTAAAGCAATTTGACGTACAGGAAATCTGTAAGAGACTGAACATACTGAAAAAGGAGGGCAAGGTGCTGCTGCCACAAAACACAAAAAATGCCCATGAAGAATTGATACGAATGGGTATGCCGATTGAGAAAGGAGGGTTCGGATACAAGACTTTCTGTAAATATTATAATAAGGACTAGAAGACGATAGCGACTGGTGCTTTCCTGATAGAGATTTATATCTTCTGATAGCGACCGATACTTGATTTTTGTTCAGGTATCGGTCGCTTTTTTGTACCCCTAAGTCAAAAAAGCGACTATACGTAGAGAGGATATCAGAGAAAAACAGAGAAAATCGGAGAAATTCAGAGAACTTTGGAGACGGCACTTTGGAAAAGCATCTGTGCCAGGCTTTTTCTTCTTACTTTTGCACCCGTCATCTGATAACAAGATGACTACCCATCAAGCGAGTTGCAAATCACAAAATGGGGAATGATGGTACTAGAAAAGATGGCAGGGAAACCTCTTCGAACGTCATCGTACCAGAGAGGCTTATTTAATACTCAAGTAAAAATGAATATAGTATTAAATGGCAATATGAACGAAAGTTCAGGTAAGGCAGGAAAGGGATTCTACCCAAACACAGAATTGGGTATCGACCTCAAGTTGATAACTAAGGAGCCAGGGCGCATGGCCGTTGGCGAGTATCTGGATGGAGCTATTACGCACGATGGAGAAGACCACTTCACCTTTGTGCAGAATGACCAGGAGAAGAAACTGCAGAAGGTGGTGCAGAGAAATCCGCACGTGTATGAAGGAAAGTACATCAACGTGAACCGGAAGAAAGACGGTACGCTCTACCCTACCTTCAACCGCCCGCAGTTCTCAGAGCGCTTCACCTTCCAGGACTTCTGCCTGGGTGCCGCCAACGAGCTGCGCATCATTAGCGGCAAGAGTGATGACAGATAAACGGAGTTGAGGCTTTCTAGAGGAAATGGGGACTTCGGGAGTGCCGGTAACAGGATTAAAACTGAAGTGATTTTCGGGCAAGCGTTCCAGTTGTTCCAGTTGTTCCAATTGTTCCAAATAGGTTTTCATAGGACAATATCCCTTTATAGAGACTCTATAACTACTTAATATATAGATAGTTATATATATAAGAAGGTAGAATGGAACGCTCAAAAAATTAATTGGAACAACTGGAACTGGAACGCTCCGCCCAACTCCACTTCTCTCTAAAAAGCTCATAATCAATAAATTAAGAAGAAATGAAGACAAAAAATTTGAAGTATAATATCACAATTTCAACCGCTCCGACGATGCCAAAGCTGGGAAAAGGCACCGAATGTGTGCAACTTTTGCTCTCTCAGGTATCAAAAGACATGCATGAGCCCTTAGTTCCGATGCTCTTTCCGATACTCGGAGCGCAGGTAAGTGAGGCGAAATTTCAATATCCCGACCTCAGTTGGAAGGAATTATGTGGCATGATGGCCAATCTCGTGGCCGATTCGGGCTGCAATAAAGGACAACTGTCCAACATCGTGGAAGCTATCTGTCACAACTTCCGTGAACATGATGAGAAGGAACTTGATAAGCTTGTGGAATGGCAGAGACAGATGAAAACGAAGTCTGCCAACAAGGAGAAACCGGCACGCCCGGATGTGAGTTTCTGGTTTCCACCCTCAGATGTCACCAACGCCGCCTTCATCCAGAATGCCATGGGATGCGAGAAGTTGGGCGAGAGAACGCAATACCTCAATCTGCCCGAGGTGGAGATGGCGGACCGGATGTGTGGCGGACATAAGCAGATATCTCAGATGTTGCGCAATATCTACGACCGCCAGCGAGCCGGAGCTCTGAGAGCAACGGCAGACGGCATAACAGGTAATCCGGTTCTGCGCGCCAATCTCACGCTCTCTTCTACCCCATTTGCAGCCCGCAAGTTTTACAAGAACGAGCTCTTCAATGGTACTTTCGGCCGAATGGTATTCTCTTATAAGGCGCGTCAGGCGCGAGTGGGAAAGATTCCAAGACAGGGTGAATATGATGCCGGTTTCTTTGAAAAGCTGGATGAGTATCTGGTGAAACTCAGCATCTGTAAGGGACGGTTTATTATCAAGCCTCTGAACTTGCTTATCGACCGTCTGGCGGCAGATATGGCTACGCTTGCTGACTTGACGGATGATGATGTGCTGTGGGATATCTCGAAGCGCTCCATCGTGTCGGCATGGAAGGCGGGCTGCCTGCTCTGGGTGCTGAACGACCAGACTTGGACGAAGGCGATGGGTGAGCTTGTGGAGTGGCTGGTTTATCATGATATCTGGAGCAAGATGCAGCTATTCGCCGACCTGCTGAACCAGGATGCTGACTCGGTAAGCGAGGCGCAGCGAAGAGGACCTAAGAACCTGCTTGACGACCTGCCAAACCCTTTCAACGAGGCGCAGCTGGAATCGCTCCGCTTGCAGCTGGGGAAATCGAAAGATGGCACGAAGGGGCAAATCAGAAAATGGGTGTTCCGCAAGTTTATCACCTTTTCGGCAGAAACGGGGCTTTATACTAAGACTGAGGAGTACTTGACTGGAAGCGGGACGAGCGATGGAATCGCTCGGAACGGGGGCAAGAGTGGCGGCTCTGGAAGAAAGAAGAAAGAGGCTGCTGATGACGGGCAGAAGAAGATGGCTGCTGATGCCAAGAAAAAGAAAGGGAAAGGGATATGATGGAGAAATATGAGATTCAGAAACTGCGCGAACTTCCGATAGAGAAGGTTGCGAAAGAGATGGGGATGAAGGTGGAGCACCATAAGGCGCTCTGCCCCTTCCATGACGACCACCACGCCAGCCTTATGTTCAGCAAGACCAAGAACAGCTGCAGATGCTATGTATGCATGCGGAGTTCTATCGGCACCATCGACCTGGCGATGCGATACCTGGGGAAGGATTTCCCAGCGGCTTGCCGATGGCTCGCCGAGGAACATCAGATTCAGCTGGAGGAGGATTCTTCTTCGGAGAAAAGCTCTTCCTTAGGGGGCTCTTCGGGCAGAGGGGCTTCTTCGGGCTCTTCATCCGGTGATTCTTCTTCGGGTGATAATTCGGGGAAATCTTCCTTCGATGCAAGCAGGTATGCTAGGTTCTTCGAACATCCCTGGCTTAACCAGGCGGCCAGAAGATTTCTCTTCGAGGAGAGGAAGATTGACTGGAGAGTGGTGAACTGGTGCCGACTGACTTCATGGACGGATAAGAAGGGCATCAACTGGCTGCAGATTCCTTACTTCGATACCGATGGGCGGCTTATTGGTATTCAGAACCGGAACCTGGATTACACGAAGAAAAAATCTTCATCGGGAGGTTGTTCTTCTGAGGGGAATGTTTCTTCGGCTGGAAATCTTTCTTCATCGGGAGGTGGTTCTTCTGAAGAAAAAAGTCCGGGCGAAGAAAAGGAGCAGGATGCTCCCCGCTTCCGGTTCCCTTACGGCGCAAGATGCAGCATCTATAACCTGCCGGTTGTGAAGAGACTGAAACCGGGCGAGAGGCTGTTTATTACGGAGGGATGTAGCGATTGCTGGGCGATGCTTTCTGCCGGTCATAAGGCGATTGCCATCCCTTCTGCAACGCTCCTCAAACCCGAGGATAAGCAGCTGCTGACGGATATCGGAAGACTGTATCAGGTGGAATTCCACATGTTTCCTGATCAGGATGTGCCGGGCGAAAGCCTCTTTATGCAACTCAGGGAGATGCTCCCCCAGCTGGTTCACCACCAGTTGCCACCGGGCTGCAAGGATTTCAGCGAATACTATCTTTTAGGGGCTGCTGAAACTTCCGGGAGCAAGGATCCGATAAACAAATGATTAAAAAATTAAGATTATGGAAGATTTTATAAAACGCACGTATACGAAGAAGGAACTGGGACTGATGTATTTTCCCGAGAGTATGCCACGCACGGCCGTGAATCATCTCATGAGTTGGATTCGGCGTTGCCAACCGCTCTGGGATGAATTGCAGGAGATGGGGTATGAAAAGACTTGCAAGTCGTTCACGCCCAAGCAGGTGAAGGCTATTTTCGATAACCTCGGGGAACCGGGATAAAATGTTCCGCTATCGCATGGTATCGCACGCTATCGCACACCTGATAAATCGGGATTTCGTATCTTTGCATCGTGATTCAGAAAGCGCGCAAAATCACTTGCCCAGTTGGAGAAAAATATCTCCCTAATTGGGAAAATAAAAAAGTAATGAAAACAAGACTCCAAGCCTCGAAACGAGTCGTTTCGCAAAGTACTTCTTCTAAGAGAAATCTGAGGAAAGAGGAAAAAACGAAACTTAACAGGGGGCAGAAAAAAATCATGAACCAGAACATGAAGGCATTCATCCGGTATCTCATCGTGGCGATTTGCTCAGCCATCGTCACCTTCCTATCCAGCTCCTGCACGGCAGGACTCGTAATCGGAAAGAACCAGCGGCAACATCAGGAGAACAACATCTCCACCAAAGTAGATTCTACCTACTACGTGCCAACCATCACCATCAGGTAGTTTTAGAGTTAACAGTTGATAGTTTATAACAATTTAAAATTCAAAAGATTATGGCAATTAATTTGAAAGCAAAGGAGACCCTTATCCAAGTAGGCGAAATGAAGGGTCAGTACAGATTCATCCTCGGTACCGAACTTTACAACAAGCTCTCAGAGAGCAAGGTTATCAAGGAGGCGGCTATCAGAAGCGGCGTTAGCGTGGGCGTGATGCAGGTTTGCTGGGATGCAGCAGGCGAGGTTATCAAGGCGTGGTGCACCGAAGGCCATTCCGTAGCCGTTCCGGGATTGGGAACCATGCGATTCGGCGTAAGAGCCAAGAGTGTGCCTACCGTAGGCGAAGTGGCTACCAGTCTGATTACCAACCGCCGTGTAATCTTCACCCCAAGCGTTGACATCAAGCGCGAGCTGCAGGAAACCTCCATCCAGATTACCTGTTACGACCGCAACGGCAAGGTGGTGAAAAACGTTACCTCCGACGATAAGGGCGATGTGGAAGACCCAGACAATAACCCAGGTGGTGGCGGCGGTTCGGATAACACCCAGGGCGGCGGAAATACTGAAGGCGGCGGAACCACCGGCGGTAATGAAGGAGACGGTTTGGAGTAAGCGAACTCCCCGAAAAACCGAACAGGAATCCCTGATTTTACTACAATAAGAAAAGAAGCCCCTGATGCAAGGAAACGAGCATCGGGGGCTCTTATTTTACTCCATTACATAGAGGATGGATGTATAGAGCTGCATCACGAGAATGTAGAAAAGAAAGCAGGGCGACAGGAGACGGATGCCTTGATTCATCGCATCATAAACCTGACTGATGCCCTTGATGCTCTCGCTCATGATGCCGTAACTCATGCCCATCACCATGACCGAGAAACAGATGTACGGAATGAGACTATGCGTGAACGGACCCGGAAAGAGGGTTCCTACGGCATTCAGCAGAATGGCATGGGGCAAGAGTGTGAGCGCCAGCAGGATACCTACAGAGATGCACAACTCGATGAGCATCAGGCGCAAGGCCGTGCGCTGGCGATACTGGGTATGGTCGAAATGGAGCACCCTACTCTGCTTTACCACCCCGATGGTGATGCTGATGAGCACCAGCCATACGAGCCATACAGAGGTGAGATGGTCTACAAAATGGCCCATAAACCAGCGGATGCCCTCGGGGCTGGTAAGCGAATGGGTGAACGACTCGGGCATCGCAGCAGTAAGCAGCCACGAAACCAGAATCACCACTACTTTGGCTATTCCCAACGATAATGCCAGATAGGCCAATACTTTCTTATACATTCTTTAAAAAGCGCTTATTGAAACGAGTTATTCTTCATCTGCCTGCAGATGGTCGATATCGAGGATGCGGAGCTCGCAGGCTTTTACCACCAGGCGGGTGGCGTTGATGCCCATGCCGTGGTTGCCGTCAGGGAAGAGTTTCTGAACCAGTTCTGCCTGTCGCTTCTCCAGACTCTTTACGCCGAAAGGCATTCCGCGCAGGTTGGTAATCTGCTCCTTGGTGTAACCCAGCGCAAGATGGCGCAGGAAACGCTCGTCATACTCATCAATCTCATAATTCACCAGAGCCTCCTGACGCATCAGTTGGCTGTTTACGCTCCGCTTGAAACGGTCTACTATCTTCTGAAGGATAGGCTGGTTGAACACCAGTTTCTTACCTCCCATGCAGCTCGCCACATCGCCACGCGTAAGGAGTTCGCCACTCTTCAGAATGATACCATCGCAGCCCGCATCGAGCACATCTACCCAGAGTTTTTCGTTCAGAATTTCTCCTGTAAAGATGAGCACCTTCACGTCAGGATACTGCTCCTTGGTCTGGCGGCAGATTTCTACGCCTACCGTGGTGGAACCGCCCAGTCCGAGGTCGAGCAGAACCAGATCGGGCAACTGCTGCTTGATGAGTTTCCAATAGGCTATTTCGCTCTCGGCAGTACCGATGATTTCAGCCTCTGGAATATCATTCTTGAAGATACCCTCTGTGCCCTTCAGTTCCAGGGGCACGTCTTCTACTATGATGACTTTAAAATTTTCCATTTTCTGATATTTTTATTTTCTTATGATTTTAAACTTTTCCATTTGATGCGTGCCGGCAGCACGGCCTCTATCCTGAGGCAACCCTTATCGCCCTGGCAAGCCTTGATGCCGCAGCCGCGCAGATTGGTAATCTCGCCCAGTTCCCTCACAATCTGCCGGCACAGGAGATAGCGCAAATCGCCCGTCAGAGGGGTGAAGAGCTGGGCATGGAGCGCAGCATCATAGGCCACATCCTGCTGGTCAATCCAATATCTCACGTAGGCAGAACCCGGAATCTCAGCCACTCCGGTATGGTAATCCTTGGAATTGCCGCGCATCAGAGTAACAAGATAGCGGTTCAGGAAATCATCTGCCTTGATGTTGCCTTCTACCTGCTCCATCGCCTGGGCGCTGAGCAGAGAATAGAGCGATTTATAATAATCTACCAGTTCCTTGAGCGAATCTACATCATCGGGCTGCGAATCGATAAGCTGGCGGATGCGCGACGGATAATACATCGTTTCGTGCTTGAGCGTAGACAGACAGTTGTCGAGCACGGAATTGGAGATATGAAGCTTATCGTTCTCATATTCAGCCCTATGCAGCTCATCGGTCATCAGCTCCAGTTTCAGGGATTCCTGCTCAGCCTCGTCGGTTCGCTTAGCCTTGGTCTGTTCAATCATGGCAAACCGGTAGCTCAGCACGTGGCGGTAATAGAGCAGATAATAAGCCAGCGGCAACTGCAGCAGCAACAGGATGAGCAGCACCACGGCCACGGTCTTCGAGTTCTCGCTCTGCTGCATCGTGTGCACGTAATTATCGAGCGTATTATCGGCACTTATCTCGCGGAACAGCTGGGTATAAACCTTGTTGTTGCTCTGGTAGAGCGACCATTGGTGCAACGCCAGGGCAGCCACGGCACACTCGTTTCTCAGGTCCAGGATGACGCGATAATTGGTTGGCAGTCCGGAGCGTATCCAGGAGAGTTCTGCCGCCATTCCCACCTCCGGATGAGCCACCATGAGATACTTGCCGTCGGGATATTTCGACAGATAGAACGCGTTGAGATAATGGCGCGAAGAATCGGCAAAAGCCAGGGTACGCTGGTAGGTACGGTTGATATTGCTGAAGTAGGCGCTATCTGCAAAATCGTCGGCACGCTGGAGATTGGCATCTAGGTTCGTCTTGAGATGATTGTGGCGCTGACGGATGCCGTTGGTCTTCTTTGCCTCGCAAGGCTGGACCGAAGCCGACAGCAGCACGAAGAGCATGATGATGATGCCCAGCAGCTGATGGGTTCGTCGGGCGATGCCCTTAGGCAGACGGAAACTGAAGCGGCTCCCCTCGCCCAATTTGCTTTCTGCCTTAATCTGACAGCCGGCAAAGAGCGAACTCAACTTCTTATATTTCTCTATGATGCCCTTGCAGTTGAGCAGTCCGAAGCCATGACCGCCCGTATAGGTCCGGTCGAAGACATGCGCCAGCTGCTCCTCGTCCATACCCTTTCCGGTATCAGAGATGCTGATTTCCACGAAGTCAGAAACCTTGGCGCTAATGGTTACCTTTCCGCCTTCGGGTGTAAACTTGCGGGCGTTATCGGCTATGGTATTGATCATGAAGAGCGTAAGGATGCGGTCGGCCTTGACCACGGCATCTGTAGGTTCTACATCGAGTTTCACGCCCTGCATCTGGAAGCTCATCTTGCCCTTGCTTACAATATCGAAAAGCTGCTGGAGCGGGAAACTTTCGATACGCAGGCTGAGTGAGCCCTGGCGCATCTGAATCCACTCCGTAAGCACGTTGTTATATTGGTTAATCTTATCCGTGAGTTCGGCGATATACTGGTAACGTTCCTGCCGCACCTCATCGCTTTCGCCCCCTTCTGAGAGTCGGTTTACCTCGTGAATCATGCGGTCGATGAAAGGCGTAATGCTGTTTACGAGCGAAATCTTAGCCCGTTGTTCCAGATTGCGTTTCTTGTTTTCTTCGATATGCAGTCGGGTTACGTTCAGTTCATCCTGAACTTCCTCCTGCTTATCTTTTAATTCTTTGATTTTCTTAGTGTTATTCTCGCTCCACTCACGCAAAGGTGCAAGCAGTTCATCCATCGACTGGTTCTTCATCTTCTTGCGCTTCATGTGGTCGAAAACGTAGAGCAGAACCACCACGAGCACAATCATCGCCACCACGGCAGCAATCATCAGGTTGAGCTGCTGGGCGTTTTCGTCGAGCGCCGCGGCACGTGCCTCCAGCTGGCGGTCCTGTCGCGAACGGTCCTGCAAATCCAGATAGATATTGCGGTTGTAATCGCTCTGCTGTTTATCATCTATAGCCGAATAAACCAGACAGAGTCTTTCACGTATCGACGCTACGAGGTCGGGTGCCTGCTCTATCGCCTTGTTGTCGTTCAGGGCATGATTCAGGCAGTCGAGCGCCGAAGAATAATCATGGATATCCCAGAAACATTCAGCCAGCGTACGGTTGGCTCCGGCAGTCTGATAAACATCTCCGTAGCTCGAAAAGATGTTGAGGGCACGCTGGGCAAAGTTGCCTGCCAGCAGATTGTTTGGCATCTGCTCGATGTTGAGATACTGGAAGGCAGGCAGGTTGTTGCGTATGAGGAAATCGCTTACCTCTCTTTTTCTGAGGTGCTCGCTAATAGACTGCAGGGCGTTAGCCTGCCAGTAAGGATAAGGATGGGCAGGGTCGCTAGCCAACATGTAGCAGCTAATCAGCCGGTCGAATTCCGCCTGATTGATTTCGTTTTCGGTTCCCTTGACGATGGCTCCGCCCGAACCTATATTATAAAGATAGTTGAGATATTGTGCCGAATCCTGTTCCAGCTCATCTGGGTCCAGACGGTTAAGCTCCTGAAGCATCGGCTCGTCTAAGCCCACATAATAAAAATAGGTGGCGGCAACAATACTGAATTCAGATTTCGCATAAATCACACGTTTGCTTTCCCTCGGGGGCATGGAATTCACCTCTTCGCGAATTCTGCGCAAACGCCTCATCGCCTTCTCGCGATAAGCATAAAAATCTTTGTTGTGCGATTCTCTCTGGCAGAGTCGCATGTTCTGAACATCGGCAATGGCGAGTTCTATCTGATTATCGCTCTCCTCTTCAACTTTCCTCAGCCATCCCTTGGCACCCTTGTAATCCATCTTGGCTATACAGACAAAGGCAAGGTTGTTATAGGCTTCAGCACGGCCTGAAGGATAATCCTCTGAAAGCATTAAAGCTTTCTCAGCCAGCACTTTAGTAGAATCGAGGTTGCGATAATGATAAGCATAGGATTGCTCGTTCAGCTCATCTACCCTTGCCTTATTCGCAGGAGAACAAGCTGAAAGAAAAAGAGTCGCCACCACCAGAAGTGATGATGGCGACATGAAAAAGAAAGATGCTGAAATTTGCATCTCGAATGAAAAATATTCTAAATTAAGCGCGAGCCTTCGCGATGTAACCGAGAGCCTCCTGACACTTGGCTGTGATGGCAGCCCAGTCGCCAGCAGCAACTGTCTCCTTAGGGAAGAGCTTAGAGCCCATACCTACGCAGAGAACGCCAGCCTTGATCCAAGGAGTAAGATTCTCCTCTGTTGGCTCTACGGCACCTGTTACCATGATGTTGCTCCAACGCAAAGGTGCCATTACGTTCTTGACGAATGAAGGACCGCCTACGTTACCTGCTGGGAATACCTTGGTTACGTCGCAACCGGCAGCCTGAGCATTATTGATTTCAGTTACAGAACCGCAACCTGGTGAATAAGGAACCAGACGACGGTTGCAAACTGGAGCAATATCTGGGTTGAAGTTAGGACCTACGATGAAGTTAGCGCCGAGCTGGAGATACAGAGAAGCTGTACCGGCGTCAACAACTGTACCTGCACCCAGAATCATCTCAGGGCAAGTCTTGTCGGCCCACTTTACCAACTCTCCGAAAATCTCGTGAGCGAAGTCACCACGGTTAGTAAACTCGAAAACACGTACGCCACCCTCGTAACAAGCCTTGATGACGTTCTTGCAGATTTCAACATCCTTATTGAAGAAAACAGGTACCATACCAGTCTCTTTCATAGCTGCCATAACCTGCATTTTGCTAAACTTTGCCATTACCTTATATGAATTAACAATGAATAGTTTATAGTTTATAGGAGCTACGCCGTAAGCAAGACTGCCTATAAACTATCAACTATAAACTTTAAACTATAATTATCTCTGAACGCGACCATTAGCGTTACCGCCAGCCAGGCTCTCTACCTCGTCAGCAGATACCAGGTTGAAATCGCCAGGGATAGTATGCTTCAAAGCAGAAGCAGCTACCGCAAACTCAAGAGCCTCGCCCTGAGTCTCCTTAGTAAGAAGACCATGAATCAGACCACCAGAGAAAGAGTCGCCACCACCAACGCGGTCGATGATAGGGTTGATGTCATAGTGCTTGCTCTGATAGAACTCCTTACCATCATAGATAAGAGCCTTCCAGCCGTTGTGTGTAGCAGAGAGAGATTCGCGGAGAGTAGAAACAACATATTTGAATCCGAACTCCTTCATCATGCCCTTGAAGATTCCGTAATAACCCTCAGCATCAGTCTTACCGCCCTCTACGTCAGCATCTGGCTTGAAGCCCAGGCAGAGCTGAGCATCTTCCTCATTACCGATGCAAACATCAACATACTTCATCAGAGGACGCATAACAGAGATAGCCTTCTCTGAAGTCCAGAGCTTCTTGCGGAAGTTGAGGTCAACAGAAACAGTTACGCCGTGACGCTTAGCAGCCTCACAAGCCAACTTGGTAAGTTCAGCAGCCTTGTCGCTAATAGCTGGAGTAATACCGCTCCAATGGAACCATTGGGCACCCTCCATAATCTTGTCGAAATCGAAATCAGATGGGTCAGCCTCAGCAATTGCGCTGTGTGCACGGTCGTAGATTACCTTGGATGGGCGCATAGAAGCACCAGTCTCGGCATAGTAGAGACCTACGCGGTCGCCACCACGAGCGATGAACTCTGTGTTAACGCCGTAACGACGGAGACCGTTGACAGCAATCTGACCGATCTCGTGCTTAGGGAGCTTAGATACGAAGTAAGCATCATGACCATAGTTAGCCAAGCTTACAGCTACGTTAGCCTCACCACCACCAGGGATGATGCGAAGTGATTCACTCTGAATGAAACGATCATTGCCTTCTGGTGATAAACGAAGCATGATCTCGCCTAATGTTACAATTTTTGCCATGTTTGATAGTTTTAATTTTTTTGTTTTTATTTTGTTTGTTATGAGTAACAAATTAAATTCCACTTTTCAGTAGAGAAATGAAGTTCAATTATCAGTTGTCGTTCAATTTCGAGGGCAAAAATAACCATAATTTCTCGAATAACGAAATAAAATCGCATTTTTTTTTGTTTTTCGTGCAAAAAAGTTGCTGTGTCTTCGCACAATTCAAAAAATTGTTGTATATTTGCGCCAAAATTCGTACTTGTGGTCGCACACAACAGAATTGCTTAATACTAATTGTGGTCTGTGCACAGCTAGGAAGTACCTGCGACGTTTTATCTATCGTAGCCCCCAGAAGAGGCTCCTTATATAATAAGTACACGCGAGGCTACCAGACCCGTAATGCTAAAAAACAATGGCCGAAAAAATCAGAATCAAGGATATTGCTGAGAGAGCTGGCGTATCCGTTGGAACCGTAGACCGAGTTCTGCACGACCGCCCAAACGTGTCGAAAACTGCACGCGACAAGGTCGAGAAAGCCCTCAAGGAAATGAATTATCAGCCTAATGTGTACGCCAGCGCTCTGGCTTACAACAAATCCTATACCTTCTACCTGCTGATTCCGAAACATGAATCGGAGGCTTACTGGGAGGAGATAGAGGAAGGCGCAAAAAAATGTGAAGATATCCGACGTGACTTCCATATCGATGTAGAGATTCGTTTCTATGAGCGTTCCACCGAGGAATCGTTCCGCGAAGAAGGCAACAAGATTCTTGAGGCCAGTCCGGAAGGAGTCATCGTGGTGCCTTCATCGCTCGACGTGACCCGCGAGTTTACCGAGGCGTTGCATCACAAAGGCATCCCGTTCATCCTGCTCGACTCCTACATGCCCGATTTGCGTCCGCTCTCTTTCTTCGGTCAGGATTCGTTCTGTTCGGGGTTCTTCTCAGCCAAGATGCTGATGATGCTTGCCGCAAAGGAAGATGAAATCATGCTCATGAGGCAAACCAAAGACGGAAGAGTGGTCAGCAAGCAGCAGGATAACCGAGAGGTAGGATTCCGCCATTACATGCACGATCACTTCCCTAACGTGAAGATTACCATGCTCGACCTGCCGTTGAGCGGCACACGTGCAGAATTTGTCAAAATGCTGGAGAAGTTCTTTGCCGAGCATCCGAACATCCACCATTGCATCACCATGACTTCGAAGGCGCACATCGTGGGCGACTTCCTGCTGAAAACCAACCGCCGCGACGTTCAGATCATGGGCTATGATATGGTAGAGAAAAACGCCCGCTGTCTGCGCGAAGGAAGCATCTCCTTCCTCATCGCCCAACACGCCTACATGCAGGGTTACTCCTGCGTAGACACGCTCTTCCAGGCCATCGTGCTGAAGAAGAAAGTTACGCCGGTAAACTATATGCCTATCGAGCTGCTGATGAAGGAAAATGTAGATTTCTATCGCAGAACCCAGCTCTAAGGCTATCGGGCAGAACAGGGCTTCCGCATGGAAGACAATTCATACAGGAACATTATAAATGATAAACAATAAATAAAAGACAGACTACGTATGGAACAATCAAGTTTTATCAAGATTAACCCTGCCGACTCGGTAGTGGTTTGCTTGCGCCCTATGAAGAAGGGTGAAACAATTGAAGTAGATGGCAAGACCATCACATTATTGCAGGATACTCCTGCAGGACACAAGGTGCTCATCAACGATGCTGCCGAGGGTACAGATATCCTGAAGTATGGCTACCCTATCGGTCATGCAAAGACCGGTCTCAAGGCGGGCGAATGGGTAAACGAGAACAACCTCAAGACCAATCTTGCCGGTACGCTCGAATATACCTACAACCCGGTTAACGAGCAGCTGAACATCGCTAAGGAAAACCGCACCTTCAAGGGCTACGTTCGCAAGAATGGCGAAGTAGGCGTAAGAAACGAAGTATGGGTAGTTCCTACCGTGGGCTGCGTTAACGGCGTGGCTGAGAAGCTGGTAGAACTCCTCAAGAAAGAAACAGGCTGCGAAGGCATCGATGCCATCCACGCATGGCACCACAACTTCGGTTGCTCACAGCTCTCGGGCGACCATGAGAATACCCGCAAGGTGCTTCGCGATATCTGTCTGCATCCAAATGCAGGTGCCGTGCTCGTTCTCTCGCTCGGCTGCGAGAACAACCAGCCAGATGATTTCATGAAGATGCTCGGCGACTATGATCACGACCGCATCAAACTTCTTGTAACACAGAAGGTTGAAGGCGATGAGCTAGAGGAAGGAATGAAGATTCTGCGCAACCTCTATGCCCAGGCTAAGGAAGACAAGCGCGAGGAAGTTCCGGTAAGCAAGCTGCGCGTAGGTTTGAAGTGTGGCGGTTCTGACGGCTTCAGCGGAATTACAGCTAACCCATTGGTAGGTGAATTTAGCGATTGGCTCGTAGCACAGGGCGGTACAAGCATCCTGACAGAGGTGCCTGAAATGTTTGGCGCAGAAACCATTCTGATGAACCGTTGCGAGAACAAGGAACTCTTCGACAAGACTGTTCACCTGATTAATGACTTCAAGGAATACTTCCTGAGCCATGGTGAACCAGTTGGCGAGAACCCTTCTCCTGGTAACAAGGCAGGTGGTATTTCTACCCTCGAAGATAAGGCTTTGGGTTGCACCCAGAAGTGCGGCCGTGCTCCGGTAAGCGGCGTGCTCCAGTATGGCGACCGTCTGGAGACAACCGGTTTGAACCTGCTTTCAGCTCCGGGTAACGACCTTGTAGCAGCCACAGCTCTGGCTTCAGCAGGTTGCCAGCTCGTTCTCTTCACCACAGGTCGCGGAACCCCATTCGGAACCTTCGTGCCAACGATGAAGATTTCTACCAACAGCAATCTGGCAAAGAACAAGCCAAACTGGATTGACTTCAACGCCGGCGCTCTGGTAGAAGGTGTAGAAATGAAAGACTTGGTAAGTAAGTTTATTGATAAGATTATTGCCGTAGCAAGTGGCGAGGAGGCTCGCAACGAGTATAATGGCTATCGTGAAATCTCCATCTTCAAGAATGGAGTAACTCTTTAATTAAGAAGAAAAAAGAAGTATGAGTAATAAAAAAGGTTTGCTGGCGTTGTCGCCATTATTTTTGCTGATTGTCCTCATCGTGGCTTTTACCGTATATTCGGTAGACAGCAGCCATCAGGACACCAGCCTCTCGCTCACAGTAGCGTTCATGATTTCGAGCATTTATGCCGTGGCTATTTCCGGCGGAATGCCTGTCAGGAAACGAGTGGATACATACAGCAAGGGTGCCGGCGCCAACAACCTGATGCTCATGCTCTGGATTTACGTGCTGGCTGGCTCGTTTGCCGCATCAGCCAAGGCGATGGGAGCCGTTGATGCAACCGTCAACCTGGCGCTCAGCATCCTGCCAGCCAGCATGATTCTGCCAGGACTCTTCCTGGCTGCCTGCTTTATCTCCGTATCCATCGGAACAAGTGTGGGAACCGTAGTGGCTCTGGTTCCGATAGCCGCCGGACTGGCCCACTCGATGGATGCTAACGTAGGCATGATGACCGCCATCATCGTAGGTGGCGCTTATTTCGGCGACAACCTCTCGTTCATCTCCGATACGACTGTTGTTGCTACGCAGACACAGAACTGCAAGATGAGCGATAAGTTCAAGGTCAACTCCATGATTGTGGTTCCGGCCGCCGTACTCGTACTCATCGCCTATTCTGTCATGGGAATCGGTCTTCAGGCCCCAACCCACATCAACGAGGTAGAATACATGAAAGTATTGCCTTACCTCATCGTCCTCATTACCGCTATTGCCGGCATGAATGTAATGGCTGTTCTCACTTTGGGCACCCTACTCTGTGGCGCCATCGGCATAGGCAGTCATCTTCTGGGTGCCTCCGGAAGCTACGACCTCTTCGGCTGGTTCTCAGCCATGGGCAACGGCATTATCGGCATGGGCGAACTCATTATCATCGCCATGATGGCAGGTGGTATGCTCGAAATCATCCGCGAAAACGGCGGAATCGATTTCATCATCAACAAGATTACAGCCCACGTAAACAGCAAGCGTGGAGCCGAACTTTCTATCGCCGCCCTCGTTTCGATGGTAAACATCTGTACGGCAAATAATACGGTAGCGATTCTGACAGTAGGAAATATTTCGAAAAAGATAGGCGACCGGTTTGGCGTAGACAACCGCAAAGCAGCCAGCATTCTCGACACCTTCTCATGCATGGTTCAAGGATTGATTCCTTATGGCGTGCAGATGCTCCTGGCAGCCGGTCTGGCCAATCTCAGTCCGATGGACATTCTTCCTTATCTCTACTATCCGCTGGCGATAGGTGTGGCAGCCCTGCTGGCCATCCTCTTGCGCTATCCTAAGAGATACAGTTAGGAAGACTTCTCAGATCAGAGGAGGGTCTCCTTCTGCGTTAGAGATTTCTTGACAGGAAGAACAAAACTTTATTATTGACTATTAATAAGAACAAGGCATATGAATTTTCTTCAGCGCAACCTTTTTACTAAGCTCCGTGCCGACAACTTCGGCATCAAGGAAGAAATGGAACCGATGACTACCTTTAAGAAGAAAAAGATAGCTCAGATGCTCAAGAATGTGAATGATGTTCCTGCCGGAGAGGTGAAGATGAACAACAGTTTTCTGAACCGACGGCTCAACAAGATTCAGGAAGATGAACGCCACGCCATCGATACCTCTATAGAGACCATTTATCTGCTGCGCATCATCGTGGCCAACATTAATGGAATGTTGGCTAACGGAATCAATCTCAGAGGAATCATCCAGTTGGGAGACTACCTGAGAACCCGAGGCGACAAGGTAGATTTCGTGAAACTGGAGAAGTGGCTTGCCAAGCTCCGCATCCAGCGCATCGCCCAGCTGGAAGGAAGCGTGCTCATCACCTTCTTCGATTTTGAACAGGACGAAATCCCGTTCGTTCATCACATAGAAAGAGGCGCCTACAAGCTGACGCTCCGTTCGCTCTACTATAATATCATGGACCAGCAGGCCATTCAGTTTGAGCAGACCAGCAGCGGCTTTGTACGCACCACGGGGGGAACCATGCGCAAGAACCTGCGCCGCAGCATGCGCTATCTGCAATACGCTCCGATAGAAACCATGAGCAATTTCATGAACAATTTCTTCCGTTCATTATCTGAGATTGAAGAGTAAATTTCAGTAAGGATTTAAGGGGTTAACCTGGGATTCATCAGGACGAAGAGTAAAATATCTATAAAATTAATCTCTTAGTAGTACGATTTTCATCTGATTTTCGTATCTTTGCATCTATGAAAAAGTTATTTATCTCTATTATAGCATCCATTATTGCCTTGGGAGCCCATGCCCAGGTGCAATGCGAAGACACTTGTCGGCACGTTCACGGCATCGACTTGAGTCATTATCAGGGCAACGTGTTCTGGGAAACCGTGGGCGACAACTCTAAGATGGCTTACGTTTATCTGAAAGCTACCGAGGGCGGAACCAACATCGACAGCAAATACAAGAAGAATATCGACCTGGCTCATCGCTACGGAATGAAAGTAGGTTCTTATCATTTCTACAGACCCCGCATCCCACAGCAGACGCAGCTGGAAAATTTCATGGCCCAATGCCGTCCGGGAGATCAGGACCTCTTGCCTATGATTGATGTGGAGACGAAAAGCGGCATGAATACAGAAGAATTCTGCGATTCGCTCTTTAAGTTTCTGCATCTCGTAGAAAAAGCATATAAGCAGAAACCCCTCATCTATACGGGAGCCAATTTCTATGACAACTATCTTCTGGGCAAGCTAGACAGTTACAAGCTGATGATTGCCCAGTATACGAAGCGCATCCCTGTATTGCGCGATGGTAGAGATTTCGAAATGTGGCAATATACGGGTAAGGGCAGACTCAACGGAATAAACGGCTATGTTGACAAAAGCCGTTTCATGGGGCGCCACAAGCTCAGAGAAATCAGATTCAGACATCGATAGTACTTTAAACCTTGAAGTTGGAACTTGATGATTAGCTTCAAGGTAAAGAGTAGATAAGGTCTGGAAGTAGAGAAGCATGAATTATATAAGTAAATTAATAAACACAAAATAGAATTATGGCAATTATAAAATGTCCGGAATGCGGACGCCAAATTAGCGATAAAGCACCTACCTGCCCTAGTTGCGGAGTAGAAATAGCAGGCAAAATTACCAAATGCCCAAATTGTGGCGAGATTTATTTCAGCAACCTGGAAATGTGTCCTAACTGCCATGAGCTGAATCCTTCGCTCACAAGAATGACGCCTCCGGCAGGAATGAGCCAGCAGACTCCTGCCAGCCAGGCTTCTATGACTCAGCAGCAAGAAGCGGAAAACGCAGCCAGACAGAATGCAATCAGACAAGAAGAAATCCGCCGTCAGGAGGCTCTCAGACAGCAGGCTCTCAGGCAGCAGGCTCGTCCTCAGACACCTGTCAGAACAACAACACCTCCTACTCCACCCGTTCCTCCGGTTCGCCCACAGCAATCTAATTCTCAGAACGGCGGAAACGGCGAGGGGACCCAGGAAAAGAAAAAAAGCAACCGTGGCGTCATCATCATCTCTCTGATTTTCGCCTTCCTCGTTTGTGGCATCTTCTACTATTTCTATGATAGCGCCAATAAGAATAAGGAACAGGAAGCTTACGAGTATGCGATGCAGAGTAGCGACCCGATGGTTCTGCAGAGTTACCTAGATACTTACAAAGATGCTGACGAGGCGCATCGTGATTCCATCATGGCTCACCTCGAACTTCTGAAACAGACCGATCAGGACTGGACCAACGCCGTAGTAAGCGGTTCGAAAGAGGCCCTGCAGGCTTATCTCGACAAATACCCAAACAGTCCACACAAGCAGGAGGTTTTGAACAAGATAGATTCCATCGACTGGAATGTGGCCAAGAATGCTGATAATGTAGAAGCTTACCAGGCTTATCTTGCCGCTCATGCTGACGGTTCGCATATCGAAGAGGCTGAGAATGCGATGAAGAAAGCCAAGAGCAGAGATTTGCAGCCAGAAGAGAAAGATATGGTGAGCAGTCTGTTCCGCCATTTCTTCCAAAGCATCAATACCCGCGATGCTGATGGTTTGCAGGCTTCATGCGAGGACATTCTCTCTTCGCTTCTGGGTAAGAATTCTGCTACCAAGGCAGATGTTGTAACCTTTATGAATAAGCTTTATAAGGAAGATGTGACCAACCTGAACTGGTTCCTCACCAACGATTATAAGATTAAGAAGCGCGAGGTGGGTGACGAAGATTATGAATATCAGGTTCAGTTCTCAGCACGTGAGGAAGTTCAGCTTACCGACGGTACTAAGAAAACCAACCATTTCAAAATCAACGCAACCGTTTCGCCAGACGGCAAGGTTTCTGCGTTCAACATGTCGAAGATTAATGCCGCAGAATAGAATAAAAAACGCCCTGCAAGATTAAATAGAATAAAAAAACGCCCTGCAAGATCAGGAACTTCATTTCTGAATGTTCCTTTCTTGCAGGGCGTTTCTTTTTACCTTCATGTTTCGGGAAAGTTCTCATGTCCGAGAACCCGTTCCCTTCTTTTAGAAATTACTTTGCATCCTTCATCTGACGGAGCAAATCTTTCTGCTTATCGTTCAAACCGGTTGGCAACTTCACGTTGTAAGTAATCATCAGGTCGCCAAAGGTTCCGTCACCCCGGTCGTATCCTTTTCCGCGAACACGAACCTTCGTGCCATTCTGCGTTTCCGGCTTAATCTTCAGTTTGATTTTAGAACCATTACTCAATTTAATGATTCCTTCGCCGCCCAGCAGAGCCGTATAAAGGTCGATATTCACATTCATGTTCATTTCGCCGTTATTGGCACGGCCATTCTGGCCGCAACCGCCGCCACAACCACCAGTACCGAAATCAGCACCAGCTCCGTAGCCAGCCCCATTAAAGCCGCTACCATAACCGGCAGAACCATTAAAACCGCCAAAATTGCCGGAACCGAATCCATCAGCCGACTGCTGGCTTCTGCCACGACCTCCGAAGAGATTTTCGAAGAAGCTGGAGAAACCTCCGCCTCCGCCAAACTGGCTGAAGTCGAAACCCTCGAATGGATTTCCACCGGCTCCACCATAGCTTCCGGAACCGCCTGCACCACCAGCTCCGCCGAAACCGCCGAATGCATCAGCATTCTTCCATTGTTCGCCATACTGGTCGTATTTAGCACGCTTATCTGGGTCAGAAATCACCTCATACGCCTCGTTCAGCGCCTGGAACTTAGCCTTCGCCTTCGGGTCGTTAGGGTGCAAATCTGGGTGAAACTGTTTTGCACGTTTACGATACGCAGCTCTCACATCCTTCTGCGGAATGTTCTTGTCTACGCCGAGAATCTTGTAATAATCAACAAATGCCATATTATAAAACCTCCTATTTTTTAGTTTTTAAAAAATATCCAACAAAAAGTATGCCTATTTAAGTTCTTTTTTGTACTTTTGCAGAGAAAATAAGAAACAGAGCTCAACTGATGGGCTTTCATTACTCAAAAGTAATACATTAATTAATATGAAACAATTATTTGCTGCGCTTCTTCTGGCGCTAACTTTCAATTCACAAGCTATGGCACAACAACGTACCGTAAAACTGAGAGTGATAGAGACAAGCGATGTGCACGGCTCTTTCTTCCCTTACGATTTCATCAACCGTAAGCCAAAAGCAGGAACCTTGGCGCGCGTTTCTTCCTACGTCAATAATTTGCGAAAAGACTACAAGGATAACCTCATCCTCTTGGAGAATGGCGATATTCTGCAGGGACAGCCTACCTGCTATTATTATAATTATGTAAACACAGAGGCTAGAAACGTGGCTGCCGATGTGGTCAACTACATGAAGTATGATGCGCAAGTGTTTGGCAATCATGATGTTGAAACGGGTCATCCAGTTTACGACAAATGGATAAAAGAACTCAATTGCCCAGTTCTTGGTTCCAACATCATCAGCACTTCTACAGGCGAACCATACGTTAAGCCTTATCTCATCCTGAACCGCGAAGGCGTGAAGGTGGCTGTCTTGGGAATGATTACTCCTGCCATTCCAAACTGGCTCACGGAGAATCTCTGGAGCGGACTGAAATTTGAGAATATGGTAACAAACGCCCGCAAATGGGTGAAGTATCTCCAGGAGAATGAAAAACCGGATGTTATCATCGGCCTCTTCCACAGCGGAAAAGACGGAGGCATCCAGACTGCCGAATATGATGAAGACGCCTCTATCAAGGTGGCAAAAGAAGTGCCAGGCTTCGACCTCATTCTCTTCGGCCACGACCATACGCGCGACAACGAAACCGTAACCAATACTGATGGAAAGCAGGTGGTTTGCCTGGATCCTGCCAACAACGCCATTAGCGTGGCTGATGCTGAAATAACCCTCACACTCAACAAGAAAAAGGTGAACGGAAAGAAGCAGCTGGTGGTAACTGACAAAAAGGTGACAGGCAAGATTGTGGATGTGACAGATTGTCCTATCGACGAGGATTTCATGAAGACTTTCGAACCTCAGATTGCGGAAGTAAAGAAATATGTGGGCAAGCAGATTGGCAACTTCAAGACTACCATCTACAGCCGCGACCAGTTCTTCGGCAGTTCTGCCTTCAACGATTTCATCCTCAACCTCCAGTTGCAGATTACAAAAGCCGACATTTCGTTCAACGCTCCCCTTCAGTTCAACGCGGTTCTGAAAGCCGGCCCAATCTACGTGAGCGACATGTTCAATCTCTATAAATATGAGAACCAGCTCTACGTAATGCGCATGACGGGCGAAGAAATCAGAAAGCATCTGGAAATGAGTTACGACCTCTGGGTGAACACCATGAAGAGCCCGGACGACCATCTCCTGCTGCTCGATGAGAAGACCGTTGGCGACCAGCAACGCCTCGGTTTCAAGAATCTCTCGTTCAACTTTGATAGTGCTGCGGGAATCGATTACGAAGTTGACGTAACGAAGCCAGATGGCGAGAAGGTGAAGATTCTACGCATGAGCAACGGCGAACCTTTCGATGAGAAAAAATGGTACAAGGTAGCCGTTAACAGCTATCGTGGAAATGGCGGCGGCGAACTCCTTACCAAGGGTGCCGGAATCCCGAAAGACAGTCTTGACAGCCGAATCATCTACCGCAGCAAGCTCGACCAGCGATACTATCTGATGGAAGAAATTGAAAAGATGGGAACGGTTGATGCAAAACCAAACAACAACTGGAAGTTTGTGCCGGAAGCATGGACTAAGCCAGCTGCCCAGCGCGATTTCGAATTGCTGTTCGGTAAGAAGAAATAGTTCCTCGAAACGCTTCTGGAAAAGCATATTATAAAGTTCAAAGTAAAAAAGTAAATAAGTTCAAAATAAAGAATGAAGTATTGGTTTATATTTTGCAAGACTGATCTCTTGCTCGAAAAGAAAGAAGACGGAACCTATACGATTCCTTGTACAGAAGAGAGTCCAATCCCAACAAAGCCTTGGACTCACATTCTCAACATTACCCCGATGGAAGACGGAACAGAGGTGAAGACCTTTACTATTCCTGAGCCCGTTACCGGCAATCCGAAGTACGAAATGTGCGGCTTGCGCCCTAGTTTCTACAAACTCTCTTCCGCCCTTTACCAGAAAGCAGGAAAGTGTCAGGAACTCAACTATTGGGACATGAATACCCAATTCTGCGGCGTTTGCGGAGCTCCGATGAAAATGGCAACCGACATCAGTAAGAAATGTACAGAATGCGGCAAACAGGTCTGGCCTTCGCTTGCCACAGCCATCATCGTTCTGATTAAGAAAGATGATCAGGTTTTGCTGGTACACGCTCGCAATTTCAAGGGAAATTTCGACAGTCTCGTGGCTGGTTTCGTAGAGACTGGCGAGAATCTGGAAGAGGCGGTTCATCGTGAAGTAATGGAAGAAACCGGTCTGACTATCAAGAACTTGAAATATTTCGGTTCCCAGCCTTGGCCTTATCCGAGCGGTCTGATGATTGGCTTCTCGGCAGAATATGTAGATGGAGAAATTCATCTTCAGAAAGAAGAACTCTCTCGTGGTAAATGGTTCACGAAAGAGAATCTCCCTATTCTCCCAGAGAAACTTTCCATCGCCCGAAAACTCATCGACGCCTGGCTGGCGGACAAACTCTAATAATGAGGATAAACTCTAAAAGTGAGGATAAACTCTAAAAAATGATGAAAGAGAAACTTTGGAATGCAAACTACATCAAGGTGATGACTACCAACTTTCTGTTGTATTTCGCCTTCTATCTGCTCACACCTTTGCTCCCTCTCTATCTGAGCGAAAATTTTGGAGCCACGAAAGATGTGATTGGAATTGTGCTGAGCGGCTATACGGTTGCCGCCCTCATCATTCGTCCGTTCAGCGGATATGTGGTTGACAGCTTTTCGCGCAAGAAGGTTCTGATGGTCTGTCTCTCGGCCTTCGCCATCTTCTTTGCCGGCTATATTGCAGCCAGCACCATCCTGATGTTTGCCATCTGCAGAACCCTGCACGGAGGTCCATTCGGAGCCGTAACGGTTGCCAACAGCACCTGCGCCATCGACGTTCTTCCGGCAAGTAGGAGAAATGAAGGAATAGGACTCTACGGACTGAGCAACAATTTTGCCATGGCAATTGCTCCATCCATCGGAATCTATCTCCATAATGCGGTAGACAGTTACATGATTCTCTTCTGGATAGCTTTCATCGTGGCGATAGCCTCAGTTGTGATTGCAGGAACCATCCGCCTCCCCGAAAAGGAAATCGTTAAGAACAAGGAGAAGCTTTCTCTCGACCGCTTCTTCCTGACGCGTGCCTGGCTGCTTGCCATCAACATCGCCATGTTCGGTTTCTGCTGGGGCGTTCTGAGCAATTATCTCGCAATCTACAGCAAGGAGGAACTCGGAATTACGGGCGGAACGGGCACTTATTTCGCCCTTCTTTCCATGGGTCTGTTCCTGTCAAGACTGCAAGGAAGAAAAGCCTTGAGCCAGGGCAAACTTACCCAGAATGCGGCCGAAGGAATGCTGCTTTCGCTTGTTGGTTTCATCATCTTTGTTGCCGTCAAGCACCCGGTAGCCTATTATCTTTCGGCTTGTCTTATCGGCCTGGGCAACGGTCATCTTTACCCAGCCTTTCTCAACATGTTTATTAATGTGGCTCGTCACGACCAGCGTGGAACGGCAAACAGCAGCATTCTTACAGGTTGGGATTTGGGCTTCGGAATCGGCTGTCTGCTAGGCGGAGTCGTGGCAGAACATTTCGGTTACAACGGAACATTCTGGATGGTTGCGATAGAAAATGCAGCTTCCGTTCTCCTCTTCTTTGCCGCTTCGAAACAATTCTTTGAGAAGAGACGCAGAGAATAGAAAACAGTTGATAAAGAGAAATATAAGATTATGAATAAAAAAAAGAGCACTTCATCCGAGACAGAAGAAAGTCTCAGACGAAGTGCTCTTATTTTTATCTTACTTTTCTGTTTTTAGAAAGGAAGATCATCTGCGCTACCACCCTCTGCTGCAGGAGCTGCAGGCTGAACTGGAGGGAATGCTGCAGTTGCGCCATTAGCAGGAGCTGCTGGCTGAGCAGGAGCTACAGGAGCACCTACTGGAGGAAACGCACCTGGCTGCATTCCGCCCATAGCACCAGCAACGGCGTTAGGGTCAACACGCTGAATGTTCCAGGCACGGATGCTGTTGAACCAACGGCCCTGATACTCGTGAGCGTCAATATCGAAAGAAACCAGAAGTTCCTCTCCACTCTGAATGTTGAACTGAGCCAGACGGTCTGCTCCGAAAACATCAAAGCACAATTTCTTTGGATACTGCTCGTGGGTTTCAATTACGAACGACTGAGCTTTCCACTCTCCTCTTGCAGAGACGCCGCTTCTTTCAGGCAAAACGGCAATAACCTTTCCTTGTAATTCCATATGATAATATTTAAAGTTTTTCCTTTGTTTAAAGGGTGTTTTTTTCTTTCTGACTGCGAAATTACTAAAAATAGTTCAAAAACTAGAACTTTTCTCCAATTATTTTTGCTTATCAGCGATATTTTTTGTATTTTTGTGCTCAATTAGGTGATATTGCCTAATTAAATTAAGGTGAAACAGAAAACAAAATAAAATTTAAATAAAATACTCATGAGATTTACAGTATCAAGTTCTGCATTGAGCAGCAAGCTCAACATGCTCGCAAAAGTGATTGGAAGCAAGAATTCGTTGCCAATCCTCGATTGTTTCCTTTTCCAAGTTGCTAACGGTGAAATGAGCATCACGGCTAGCGATAGTGATAATGTCATCAAGAGTACACTTGCTCTTACCGACCACGATGGAGAAGGTGAGTTTTGTGTGCCTAACCGCGTTATCCTCGATGCGCTGAAGGAACTGCCTGAGCAGCCTCTTCACTTCGATGTGGATGCTACCGGAGAAGCCGTTGCCATCAAGATTGTTTACCAGAATGGTCTTTACAACTTCACAGGTCAGAGCGCAGAGGAATATCCTCGCACACAGAGCATGAACGATGCTTGCACCACCGTTTCTTTGCCTACAGAAATGCTGATCAACAACATTTCACGCTCGCTCTTCGCTACAGCCAACGATGAGTTGCGCCCTGTCATGAACGGTATTTACTTCGACCTGACAGCAGATGCTCTCGCTATCGTAGCAAGCGATGGTCACAAGCTGGTTCGCAGCAAGAACTTCACTATCAAGAGCGAATCTCCTTCAGCATTCAACTTGCCTAAGAAGCCAGCTTCTCTGCTGAAGAACATTCTGAGCAAGGACGGCGACGACGCTATCATCAAGTTTGATGACCGAAGCGCAGAAATCCAGTTTACTGACGGCGTTATGAGATGCAGACTGATTGATGGTCGCTACCCTAACTACAACTCTGTCATTCCAAACAACCCTAACGAGGTTACAGTAGACCGCAGAGGCTTGCAGAGTGCTTTGCGCCGCGTATTGCCATTTGCAAGCGAGAGCAGCCAGCTCATCCGTTTCCACATCGAGTCAGGCCGATTCGAGGTTTCTTCTGAGGATATTGACTTCTCAACATCTGCAAAGGAACAGTTGTCTTGCGAATACAACGGCTCTCCTATCAGCATCGGCTTCAAGGGAAGCAGTCTGATGGAAATCCTGAGCAATCTTACCAGCGACAACATCATCATCCAGCTGGCAGACCCAAGCCGTGCCGGAATCATCGTACCAGCAGAACAGCCTGAGAACGAAGATATTCTGATGCTCATCATGCCTATGCTCCTTAACGACTAAAGGAGCACGGGCTTTCTCTGAAACAACAAAAAGAAAAGTATTTCTACAAAAATGAAACTCAATTTGACAAAGCCTCTGATCGTGTTCGACCTGGAGACAACGGGTCTTGACATGATCAAGGATCGTATTATACAGATTTCTTACATCAAGGTAATGCCTGATGGAACTGAAGACCGCAAGAACCTCTTCGTAAATCCTTGCAAGGAGATTCCTGCCGAAGTAGTTGCCCTTACAGGCATCAGCAACGAAGATGTAAAAGATGCGCCAACCTTCAAGCAGCTGGCTGCCACATTAGAGAAGGAATTTACAGGTTGCGATTTCGCAGGCTACAATTCCAACCACTTCGATGTACCGATGCTCGCAGAAGAATTCCTGCGTGCTGGAATCGACTTCGATTTCAACAAGTGCCGTCTCATCGATGCGCAGACCATCTTCATGAAGATGGAACGCCGTAACCTGGCTGCTGCCTACAAGTTCTATTGCGGCAGAAAGATGGAGGAAGATTTCGAAGCTCATCGTGCAGATCAGGATACAGAGGCTACTTACCGCGTGCTCATGGGCGAGCTCGACAAGTATGCTCCAGGCGTGCAGGATGAACCTGAGCGCGTGCTCAACAACAACATGGATGAACTTGCCGATTTCTCTAAGCAAAAGGATAATGTAGATTTCGCCGGACGCATCGTTTGGGAAGAGGTAAAAGACGCCCAGGGCAACGTTGTAAACGATGAGAACGGAAATCCTTTGAAGCACGAAGTATTCAACTTCGGCAAATACAAAGGATGGGATGTGGCTGAGATTCTGACCAAAGATCCGGGTTATTTTACATGGGTCTTGGGAAGCGATTTCACCAACAATACCAAGCAGGTGCTTACCCGCATCCGCCTTCGTGAATTCAACAAGAGAATGGGAAAATAATTGTTACCGGACTTTCGCAAGCAGTTGAAGAACAAACCTTGCGAAATTCGGATTTATTTCTTAACAGTTAGAAAAATTCATGTTAAAAGGAAAGAAAATCGTATTGGGCATTACGGGCTCTATTGCAGCCTACAAGTCTTGCCTCATCATACGAGGTCTCATCAAGCGCGGAGCCGAAGTGCAGGTGGTCATTACGCCTGCAGGAAAGGAGTTCATCACTCCCATCACCCTTTCGGCTCTTACGCATAAGCCTGTGGTAAGCGAATTCTTCTCACAGCGCGATGGAACCTGGAATTCGCACGTAGACTTAGGTCTGTGGGCCGACGCCATGCTCATCGCTCCTTGCACAGCCTCTACCATGGGAAAGATGGCTCACGGAATTGCTGACAACATGCTCATCACAACCTATCTGTCGATGAAAGCGCCTGTTTTCATCGCTCCAGCCATGGACCTCGACATGTATAAGCATCCTTCTACCCAAGCCAACATGAAAACACTTCTGGGCTACGGAAATCACATTATAGAACCGGAAGTGGGATTCCTGGCAAGCGGACTGGAAGGAAAGGGACGCATGGAAGAACCTGATATTATCGTAGAATGCCTTGACAGATTCTTCGACGAACAGGCTCAGCAGAATGCAGAGACCGATGAAGCTGCATCAGAAAACTGCAAGGAAAAAGAAAGCGATAAGCTCGATTTGAAAGGCAAGAAGATCATGATTACAGCCGGACCAACTTACGAAAAGATTGACCCGGTACGTTTCATCGGCAATTATTCTTCCGGCAAAATGGGCTTTGCCCTTGCTGAAGAGTGCTGCCGTCGTGGTGCTGAGGTTACGCTGGTTGCAGGTCCGGTTTCGCTCAGCTGTTCCGAAGCCATTCATCGCATCGATGTAGAAAGTTGCGAGGAAATGTATCAGGCAGCCACTAAAGCTTTTGCCTCAACCGATGCAGCCATTCTCTGTGCTGCTGTTGCCGATTTCAAGCCAAGCGAGATTGCTGACAGGAAAATCAAGCGCGAGAAAGATGATCTGGAACTCCGACTCGTCCCTACTCACGATATTGCCGCAGCCCTTGGCAAAATGAAACAAAAACATCAGCGAATTGTGGCTTTCGCCCTGGAAACCAATGACGAAGAGGCTAATGCACAGAAAAAACGCAAAAAGAAAAATGCCGATTTCATCGTGCTTAACTCTACTCGCAATCCGGGAACCACATTCCGTACGGATGACAACCAGATAACGATTATTTCTGAAGAGGGTAAGAAAGAATATGAGAAAAAACCGAAAACTGAAGTGGCTCGCGACATTATCAACGAGCTGGCTCATCTCTTGTAGTCCCATCACATCAGCCGCTCAGGAGTTGCAGGCTAAGATTACCATCAACCATGCCCAGATTCAGGGCACGGAAAACCGGGTATTCGATAATCTGCAGCAAACTCTTGAGCAGTTTGTGAACGACAGGCAATGGACGAATCTTCAATTCAGGAAGAACGAGCGCATCGTGTGCAACTTCAATATCACGGTAAGCAAGTATGATAAAGACCAGAATATCTTTACCTGCAAGGCGCTCATCCAAGCCAACCGTCCCGTCTACAATTCAGCCTATACGTCCACCTTATATAATAATGTGGATGAAAACTTCACGTTCAAGTTTGCCGAGTTCGACCAGCTGGAGTTTACCGAAGAGCGGATTGACAACCAGCTAACGGCTCTGCTCGCCTACTATGCTTACCTCATCATCGGTTTAGATCTTGACAGTTTTGCGCCTAAAGGTGGTGAAGACATTCTGCAACGTTGCATGAACCTCACCAACAACGCCCAGAATCTTGATTTTCCGGGCTGGAAAGCGTTTAGTGACAACAGAAACCGGTTCGCCATCATTTCCGATTATCTCGACGGAGCCATGGAACCTTTCAGAATGCTGCAATACAACTATTACAGAAAAGGGCTCGATGAAATGGCGAATAATGTGGAACGAGGCAGAACTGAAATCACCAACACCCTGCTCCAGGATCTGAAGAAGGCACGTACGGACAGACCGCTCAGTCTGCTGCCACAAATCTGGACCGACTATAAGAAGGACGAGCTTGCTAACATCTATCAGAAACATGGCACTCAGAAAGAGAAAGAAAGCATTTATGAGCTACTCTTCTCCATCAATCCTTCTCAAAACTCATATTGGGACAAAATCAAGGAATAAGGCTACATGCAGAATGATTCTAGGCAACTTCTCGGATGATAAAGCAAAAATTCTTCCTAGATAGGTTAAGTTCCTTTAAAACAATAAGATAAGAAATTATGCTCAAGCAATTATACATCAAGAATTTCACGTTGATTGACGAGTTGGACATTCCTCTTTATCCAGGATTCTCAGTCATCACGGGCGAGACGGGTGCCGGAAAGAGCATCATTCTCGGAGCCATCGGACTGCTCCTGGGCAACCGTGCTGACAGCAAGGCCATCAAGGCTGGAAGAGACCGATGCGTGATTGAAGCCCACTTCGACCTGTCAAAATATGGAATGCAGGATTTCTTCGATGCTAACGATATTGATTATGATGCAGAAGACACCATCATCCGCCGCGAACTGACAGCTGCCGGAAAGAGCCGTGCCTTCATCAACGACACGCCCGTCCCCCTGAGCAAGATGAGAGAACTGGGCGAACAGCTCGTCGATATTCATTCGCAGCATCAGAATCTCCTGCTGCAGAAGGAAGACTTCCAGCTCAGCGTGGTCGACATTATTGCCCACGATGAAAAGCAGAAGAAGGCTTATCTTGCCGAATACAAGAACTATAAAAAGGCTAAGCAGCAGCTGGAAGACCTGAAAGCGGAAATCGCAAAGAACAGGGAGAACGAGGAATTCATGCGCTTCCAGTTTAAGGAACTGGATGACGCAAACCTGCAGGAAGGCGAACTTGAGCAATTGGAACAGGAAGCAGAAACCCTGAGCCATTCTGAAGACATCAAGACTGCGCTCTATGAAGCAGATAATGCACTCTCGGGCGAAGACGGCAGTATTCTCGACAAACTGAAAAATGCAGCCCAGCAGATTGACAACATCAAGGAGGTTTATCCGGATGTGAAAGAGGTGGCTGAGCGAATGCAGAGCAGCTATATAGAACTCAAGGATATTGCCCAGGAAATAAGCGGAAGCGTTGACAATATAGAGTTTGACCCGAACCGGCTTGAAACCATCAATTCCCGGCTTGACCAGCTCTACTCGCTCCAGCAGAAATTCCATGTGGAAAATGTAGAAGAACTCATCGCCACTCGCGAGCGAATCAACGAACAGTTGCAGCACATCGATAATGGAGATGAAGACATAGAAGAGCTGGAAAAGCAAGTTGCCCTTCTGCTTGCCAAGGCAGAAAAGCAGGCTGCCGAACTGACTGCCATCCGAACGAAATCGGCAAGAAAGATAGAAGAAGAAATGAAGAAACGTCTCATTCCTCTGGGAATTCCAAACGTCCGCTTCGAAATTTCATTCTCCGCCAAGCCGCTCAGTTCTGATGGTGTTGACAAGGTAAATTTCCTCTTCAGCGCCAACAAGAGCACGCTTCTCCAGCCGGTGAGTCAGGTTGCTTCCGGTGGAGAAATCGCCCGCGTCATGCTTTCTCTGAAGGCTATGATCAGCGGCGCCGTAAAACTGCCAACCATCATCTTTGATGAAATCGACACGGGAGTAAGCGGTAAGATTGCTGAAAAGATGGCTGAAATCATGACAGAGATGGGCAACCTGAACCGTCAGGTTATTTCCATCACCCACCTGCCGCAGATTGCTTCCATGGGAACCCATCATTACAAGGTTCTGAAAGAAGAAACCGAAGAGGGAACTCTTTCTCACATGAAGGAACTCAACGAGCAGCAGCGTATAGAAGAAATCGCCCAGATGCTCAGCGGAAGCGACATTACGCCTGCTGCCCTGGCAAATGCTAAGGAGTTGCTCAATAAACACAAGCAACACAAATAAGATTATGAAAAAAATAAATATGATCATGATGGGACTGATGCTCGGAGCATCGTCCCTCTATGCCCAGCCGGGTTCGGTTCAGAAACTGGCTAAGAGCGTTTTCACCTTGACTACTTTCAATCAGAAAGGCGACATTATCGCCTCTACCCAAGGTGTTTTTATCGACAACAAGGGAACGGCTATCAGTACCTTCAAGCCATTTGTCGGAGCTGTAAAGGCTAGCGTTGTTGACGCTTCCGGCAAATCGATTCCTGTTGAGGCCATCATGGGAGCCGACGAACTCTACGATGTGGCTAAATTCCGCATCAACGCCTCTACAGTTGCTGCCCCTATCGCAACCAAGGAATCGGCTGCTGGCGACAAGGTCTGGCTGGTTCCTTATTCTATCAAGAAGCCGGCTTACCAGCAGGAGGACATCAGCAGCGTAGAGAAGTTCAAAACTACGTACAACTATTACATCTTCTCAAATAGTGCTCCCGAAAATGCTGTAGGTTGTCCGTTTGCCAACAAGAACGGCCAGGTCATCGGTCTGATGCACTGCAATGGTCAGGTTACGGCCATCGACGCCAACTACGCCAAGCAGCTGAAGGTAACCGGTCTTTCGAGTCTTGATGCAGCACTTCGCGAAACCACCATCCGTACAGCTCTTCCTGATACAGAGAACGAAGCGATGACGATGATGACTCTGAAGAAGGGCCAGACTACAGCTGATGAGTATGCGAAATATAGCGATGAGTTTATCAGCAAATTCCCTACTTCAGCCTTCGGTTACAAAGAGAAAGCCACTTATCTTACGGATAAGGCAGAATATGATGCAGCTGCCAAACTGATGGAAGAAAGCATTAAGAAATCGGCTGCCAAGAATGAGGCTCATTCCAACTATGCCGACCTGATTTATCAGAAGATTATTTACAAGGGCGATTCTGTTTATAAAGACTGGACGCTCGACAAGGCAATAGCTGAGGCTCAGAAGGCATACGAAATCAAGGCTCAGCCTATTTACCGCCATCAGGAAGCGCAGATTAATTTTGTAAAGGGTGAGTATCAGAAAGCTTACGATACTTTCATGGATTTGACCAATACTTCACTTCTCAGCGGCGAACTCTATTTTGAGGCTGCCCAGGCTAAGAAGAATCTCAAGGCTCCAGCCAAGGAGATTGAAGTTTTGCTCGATAGTGCGGTAAGCGTTGGAAGCAAGACCGGAATGGTTGCGAATTATTATCTGGCACGTGCAGAATTTCTGAAGGAGCAGGGTGAATTCCGCCGCGCTATTCAGGATTATAATATGTACGATTCCATTGCCCGTCCTGTTTCGCCAGCCTTCTTCTACACCCGTTACCAATGCGAAACCAAGTTACGCATGTGGCAGCCAGCCCTGCTTGATATTGCCCGCACCTGTTACCTGGCTCCTAAAGAGCCTACATATTTTGCAGAATGGGCAAGTCTCGACTTGCGTGTAAAGCGTTATGATGAGGGAATCAGCGCAGCCACCCATTGCATAGAGTTGGCTCCTGAATATGCTGACGGCTACCTTCTCTTAGGTCTGCTACAGAAGGAGAAAGGAAATAAGGAAGAGGCCATCAAGAACCTGAAGAAAGCCCAGGAACTCGGCGATTCCCGCGCTGGAGAATATCTCAAGAAAATGAAGTAATAGTTTTAGTAATAAGTAAGAAAGTCCGTAGGCATTTTAACAGAACGCCTACGGACTTTCTTTTACATTTTAGTCATGTGGTAACCCAGCATTTTTAGCTCTACGGCTATTCCCATGAGGAACATCTGGTGAAGGGCGGCAACGAAACCCCGGAAGGCTTCCTCGCTTCCAGGCTGCAGATTCAGATGAATCAGCTTACTGTAAGAGCGCGAAGCACATTCTGCAACCACATTCGTAACAGCCTTATGCGCTTCCTCATTCAGCAGCAGAACCTTTTCGCAGATGTAATCATCCATGTGGTCGAAATCTATTCTGTCACGAAGATATTCATAATGATTCTCTACCTTGCTGTAGAGTTCCCAATCCTCATCCCAATACTTGGCAAGCGCCATTCCTACATACATGATCCAACCCAATGAAACCGTAGGATATTTGGCAAACTCGCGAATCGCATCAGGCAGATAACTCTCGCCTACTTTCTGCCACAGCTCTTCCAAATCCGGAGCTTCCGGCAAATGAGCATCTACCTTATCAATACCCAGCAGATATTGATAAAGATCTTCCTTGAAGACTGCTTCAAAATTCTTTTTCTCTTCCATTTATCTTTTCTTTTTCTAATATTTTTTTACTGAACTCTGCAAACCCTGATTCCTATTTGCACCGGATGTTTATGCATGTAAGTATAAAGTGTCATCGGTTCATCAATCACCTTCTTGTGAATGCTGCTGGCGTTGAGCAGATGTAATCCGTTTTTGTGCCAGGAGGCAATACCGATGTGGGTTGTGTCGAGACCCTTTTTGTTGGTAATGATGGCGATAATGTCACCATCATGAATAGCGTTGCGGAAAACTGCCGTGTTGGCAATCTTGCCCTTCGGAACATAACGGTAACGCTTGCCGTTCACACTCTGTTCCAGTTTTCTGATTCCCGGTTTCCATTCCGGATGAGCCTTAAGCATCTTATAGCTCGAAACATGCGTACTCATCCAGTTGATGTTCACGGTCTGAACGGCCGAGAAAGGAGGATTGGGCGCAATATTCATCACGATTCCCTCGCGCTCGTTTGCATCCATCCAAATCGTGAAATAATGCTGGCGCTTCACATAGGAAACCTCTCCGCCCACATAACGCACATTCCGGAGATGTTCACAGAAAGCCGAGAAAGAAGTCTCATTCTTCTTGGCGCATAGGGTGAGCGCCGTTACCATCTCTACGTATGTGGTGCAGTCCAGCTCACGGGTGTTCACGATGAGCACCTCTTCCTTCGTTCGGTCCAGCGTGCCGCCCACATAAGGAACGCCCGCCATCTGCTTGCCGAACCAGAGCATCCAACTGGCTGGTTTCTTCTTCATCGCCCTTGCCTGCTGCAGCAGTCCTACAATCCGCAGACTGTCCTGCCGCTGATAAACCACATTCACCCTGGCTTCTCCCGGAACAGCCAGCACGCAAGCCAGCACGACAGCTGCCATTTTCGTAAATATTTTCATCTCTTCTCTTTTTATATGTTAATGATGACGTTTCCTGCCGAAGTTCACACCCACATAAATATTGAGTGAGCCAAACGAATTGTTGGTAGAAAACTGTTTTTTCTTATAGTTGTAGGAATGGATGATAGTGCTGGCGCCCGCGTACCAATGCGTGTTGTTCCACACAATACCGAAGCGGCCTATTCCATCCAGGTTCACATTCTTGAAACTGAAGTTGGTAATGTCCAGATGTTCCCTTTCATTATCCGATTTCGAGCGGTTGTAAGCCACACCTACCGAGAGCGAAGCGTTGAAGAGCCAGTTCTTGGCGAAAACCCAGTTGTAAGCATAGCCGCAGGTTACGTTCACATCGCTGTATTTCACCTTGCTGAACATCAGCGAACTATCTATCTTGGCTTCCGGAGTTCCCCCGTTTGTCAGATTTTTATTCAGCTTTTCATCTACAAGATTGGTCAATTTATCCCAGTTCACCTCCAGTTCATGCTCCGTGTAACCGATTCCCAGAAGCATGGAACCGGCACTTCTCCGCTGCACCGTACTCTGCGAATAGGCGGCAGGATAAGAGAAGCGGCGATGGTTGAAGATGTAATAAAGATTGAATCCCTTGATGCTCGATTTGAAACCGTCGAAAGGAGCCTTGCGGATAGGGGCACAATCGATGTGCTCACCCAGATTCATCCGCTGAACATGATAGTCATTTCCCGTCTGTCGCCAGAACAGGTCTATTCCCAGCAGACTGCTGTAGAGGCTCAGGTCAAACTCCTTTTTATTAGTGTGGTTATTCCTGAAATTAATGTGCTTCAGGTCGAACGTATAACCCAGAAACACCCATCGCCAGCCCAGATAAGGCCCCAGGCGGTAAGAAGGATCAGGCGAGAAGGAAATGCTCTGTCCTTCGCTGTTTCTGAGCGTATATTCCTCGTAGGTATTGGTGTTCTGCAGCATCACCGTATAATTGTAATGCTGGTCTTCTATATAAGCCGAATCCGTACTGTTGAATTCTCTGAAGAACCGGGTGAACACATCTCCCACCTGATGGAAGAAGGTTTTGCGATGGCGCTCTTTCACGAGGCTGTCCTGGGAATTGGACATGAACATCGTCTTGTTGAAGAGCGTTCCCAGCATGGTAGAATCCACGGACTCCCCTGCCCTTGCCGAAGTGCAGGCAAGGGAACAGATAAATCCTACTATACAGAAACATCTCTTCATAACTTACGCTCTAATCCTGATGATGATTTTGTAAAAGATCAGTTCTTCCACAATACTCGGTCCAGCACCCAGTTGACAGCCGTAGCCGAAACGCTGGTGCAGTCGCATTTTCCTATTCCCTGCAGATGCTGAATCACACTCTTGATGAGCGGCAGCTGCACATAAGGCGGATTCGGAACCGTAATCAAGTTCTTTCCTTCGCTCGTAATCACTTCTATCGGCTGGTAAGTGAACACCGAGAATGAGAGCGAACCTTTCTCGCCAATCACCTCGATGCAGTCTTCCTTCGCACTCTCATGTCCCACGAAGCACCAGCTTCCGCTGCCCGGAATTCCACTCTCAAAGAAGAAGCACGCCGAGAGCGTATCTTCAGCCTGATAAAGATGCGCTCTGTTGGCAGGATAGCCGTGCGCACGGGTAATCACACCAAACAGATTCTGGAGCAAATCTATCTGATGAGGAGCCAGGTCGTAGAAATAGCCGCCGCCAGCAATATCCGGCTGCAGTCGCCAAGGCATTTCCTTGCCGCTCTGAAAGTCGAGATCGCGCGGAGGAACCGAGAAGCGCACCTGAACATTCACCACGTTACCGATGGTTCCGCTCTCGATAATCTCCTTCACCTTCTGGAAGTAAGGAAGATAACGGCGATAGTAAGCTACGAAGCAGGGAACACCCGTCTGCTCGCTGATGCGGTTGATGCGGATGCAGTCGTTGTAGCTCGCTGCCAGCGGTTTCTCTATATAGCAGGGTTTGCCCGCACGCATCGCCATGATGGCAAAGATGGCGTGAGAAGAAGGTGGCGTGGCGATGTAAACAGCATTCACATCGGGGTCTTCTATCAATTCCGATGCATCCGTGTACCATTTGCGCACATGATGGCGCTCAGCATAGCTGCGTGCCTTGTTCTCGCTTCGGCTCATCACAGCCACCACCTGCGAACCCTCCACTTCGTTGAAAGCCGGTCCGCTTTTCTTTTCGGTTACTTCTCCGCAGCCGATAAATCCCCAATTAATCTGTTTCATTCTCTGTTGGTTTATTCTCTCCCGAAAGATTATTCTCCGGCGAGCGATTTGTTGATTTCGTCAATATAGTCGAGCACCTCGTCGCGTCCCATCTTCTTTTCACTACTGGTAATGAAATAAGGTGGAAGTGCTTCCCAGCGGTCTTCCAGCGCATGCATCCATTTCTCCGCATTCATGCGAGCCTTGACCGGACCCAACTTGTCGGCCTTGGTAAAGACGATGCAGAAAGGAACGCCGCTCTCGCCCAGCCAGTCTACAAACTCGCGGTCTATCTTCTGCTGGTCGTGGCGCACGTCAATGAGCACAAAGACATTAGCCAACTGCTGGCGCTGCAGAATATAACTGCTTATCATTTGTTCCAGCTGCTTCTGTACGGTCTTCGAACGCTTGGCGAAACCATAGCCAGGAAGGTCAACCAGATACCATTCGTTGTTGATGATGAAGTGGTTGATAAGCAGCGTCTTACCCGGTGTGGCTGAAGTCTTAGCCAAACCCTTGTGGTTGCAGAGCATATTGATGAGACTCGATTTTCCCACATTACTTCTGCCAATGAAAGCATATTCAGCCTTCGTATCTTTCGGACACATGCTCACTCGTGGAGCCGATATTGTAAATTCTGATTTCTTAATTTCCATTCTTTCTATTTTTCTTTTATAAATATTTATTATTAACGGCCGCACATCAACTGATCATAAAGTTCAATGTTCAACGCTCAAAGCTCAAAGTCTAGAGCATTTCAGCCAGTTCCAGCCATCTCATTTCCTTCTCATCAAGTTCATCCTTGATTTCAGGCAGGCGCTTGCTTTTCTCTGTCAGTTCCTCAACCGATAGATTTCCGCTGCAGAGTTCCTCTTCCAGCTTCTTCTGTTCCTCGGTCAGCGCATCTATTTCCTGGGTCAGCTGCTCATATTCGCGCTTCTCCTTGTAGCTCATCTTGCGCTTGTTCTCAAAATTGGCGTCGCGCTTGGCCGTGCCAGCTCCGTCGTTTTCTGCCGTTGCATTTCCGCTCTTTGCCGGTTTCGCCTGTTCCGCCTCGTCCTTCGCCTGCATCCGGCTCCATTCCCTGTACTGCGTATAGTTGCCTGGGAAATCCTGTATTTCGCCTTCGCCCTTGAAAACCAGCAGATGGTCTACTACCTTGTCCATGAAATAGCGGTCGTGGCTCACCACGATGACGCAACCCGCAAAATCCTGAAGATATTCTTCCAGTACCTGCAGCATCTGGATGTCGAGGTCGTTGGTCGGCTCGTCCAGCACCAGGAAGTTCGGATTCCTCATCAGCACCGTACAGAGGTAAAGCTTGCGCTTCTCGCCGCCGCTCAGCTTGTAAACGTAGTTGTGCTGCTCCTCGGGCGTAAAGAGGAAGAACTGCAGAAACTGCGAAGCCGTCATGTGCTTGCCGCCGCCCAGATCTATATAATCAGCAATCTCCGTAATCACGTCAATCACCTTCTGGTCTTCACGGAATTTCAGTCCCTCCTGCGAGAAATAGCCGAAGCGAACCGTCTCGCCGATGTCAAACTTGCCGCTGTCGGGCTGAACTTCGCCCAGCAACATCTTGATGAAGGTCGATTTTCCCGTTCCGTTATTACCCACAATACCCATCTTCTCGAAGCGGGCAAAGTTGTAGTAGAAGTTATCGAGAATCACCTTCTTCTGTCCCCTGTCGTCGAAAGCCTTGCTCACATACTGGCATTCAAAAATCTTCGAACCTATATAAACGGTAGAAGCCTTCAGCCTTACCTGCCTGTCTTCGATGCGCTGCTTCGCCACCTTCCCCAGCTCGTAGAAAGCATCCTCGCGGTATTTTGCCTTGTGTCCGCGAGCCTGAGGCTGACGGCGCATCCAGTCGAGTTCCCTGCGGTAGAGATTCTTCGAGTGCTGAATTTCGGCTCTCAGATTGTCCATTCTCTCCTGCCTCTTCTCCAGATAATAGGCATAATTGCCGCGGTAGGTGTAGATGGTGCGGTCGTCGAGTTCCAGAATCGTATTGCACACCTTGTCCAGGAAGAATCGGTCGTGCGTAACCATGAAGATGGTCTTGTTGCCGCGGTTCAGATAACCTTCCAGCCACTCTATCATCTCCAGGTCCAGGTGGTTGGTCGGCTCGTCCAGCATCAGGAAGTCGGGTTCCGTAATCAGCACATTCGCCAGCGCCACTCGCTTCTGCTGTCCGCCGCTGAGCTGTCCCATCGGCTGTTCCAGGTTGGTAATGTGCAGCTGGGTGAGAATCTGTTTCGCCTTCAGCACCTTCTCCGGATCATCCTCATGATTGAAGCACGCCTGCAGCACACTTTCCTCCGGATCAAACTGCGGCGACTGCTCCAGATAGCCCACCTTCAAGTCGCGTCGGTAGATGATGTCTCCGCTCTCGTGTCCCTCTTTATCCATCAGCACCGACATGAGCGTAGACTTTCCCGTGCCGTTTCTCGCCACGAGTCCCACTTTCTGTCCTTCAGCAATAGAGAAGGAAATATTATCAAAAAGAACCTGTGCACCAAAGCGTTTGGTGAGGTTTTGAACGTCTAAATAGGGTATTTGACTAGCCATTTTTATTTTTTTTGTGCAAAGATAGGCAAAATATTTGGCAGAAACAAATTTTTTAATTATCTTTGCACACGAATTTATCAATCAATACCGTGTTTCCATTCAGAAACGCGACATTTCAGAAAAAAATCATTAATATACAATATATAATATATGTATAGCAAAGAAGAATTACAAGCAAAGAGTGTCGTTCAGTTGAAGGACATTGCCAAGGAACTGGGAGTCAAGGTAAAGAAGAGCGATAACAAGGAAACTATCGTCTATGCCATTCTCGACGCCCAGGCAGAACAGCCAGCTCCTGAAGCAGCCCCTAAGCGCAAGCGCACCCGCATTGCAACCAAGAAAGAAGACCGTGTTTATTCCGTACACGGTAATGAAGGAGAGAATTTCGACGTGCAGAAGAACCAGGTATTGGGTCCTAACGGCGGCGAGACTGCTCCTCAGGCTATGAGCGAAACTGCCCCAGCGGTTGAGGAAGAAATCCAGTTCAGCCCGGCAGAGCAGAGTTTACAATCAGCTGCCCAGAAGCAGACTCTAAACCAATCAGGCGAAGACATCGAGGCTCAGGTACTTGCCAACTTCCCGAAACACCGCGGCAGAAGAAGTAAGGCAGAACTCGAAGCCATTGCAGAAGCCAGAGCAGCTGCCATCAGAAAGCATCAGGCGGTAAAAGCCGAGCTAGAAGCGCAGATGGCGAAAGATGCACAGGAGACGGCTAACCAGCAGGCTGCTACTGAGGCAGAACAGCCGGAAGAGGCAACAGCCGATAACCAGCAGACTGCTCCTGAGCAAGTTGCCGTTCCTGAAGAGCAGTTCTCTGCCGGAAACGCTGAGAGCGCTAACATCAGCGGCGATTTGCAGGCGATGCTCCAGGCTAAGATGAATGCACAGAACGCAGCAGCTCCGGCTCCGGCAGCAGCTCCGGCTCCAGCTGAGGAGGCAAAGGAAAAAGCTACTGAAAAAACTGCAACCGATAAGAAACAGGAGTCAGCTCCTATCCACTATACTGAAGGTATGAAGGTAGAACTCGATGCAGACGGAACCTGGAAGGGTGATCCGGGCGATGGAACCGATTTCATCCTGGTAGTCGACATTCCTATCGAAGACCAGGCTGCCATTCCTACTGTCGATATCTTCGACCGTCCTACCACTCCGCAGACTTCTCACCAGCACACACCTGCTGCCCCTGCAGCCAAGAACAAGCAGGAAGCACCAGCCTACGATTTCAGCAATCTCGTGAAATCCAACGGTGTGCTCGAAGTGATTTCAGAGGGCTACGGATTCCTGCGCAGCAGCGATTACAATTACCTTTCTTCACCGGACGATGTTTATGTAGCATCCAACTTCGTCAAGAAGTTCGGTCTGAAGACTGGCGATGTAATCGAGTGCAAGGTGCGTCCGCCTCACGAGGGCGAGAAATACTTCCCGCTCACCAGCATCATCAAGATCAATGGCCGTGACCCGTCAGAGGTTCGTGACCGTGTTCCTTTCGAGCACCTCACCCCACTCTTCCCTGATGAGAAGTTCAATCTCTGTGGCGACCTCCGCACCACCAATCTCAGCACCCGCATCGTAGACCTCTTCTCGCCAATCGGTAAGGGTCAGCGTGCGCTCATCGTGGCTCAGCCTAAGACCGGTAAGACCATCCTCATGAAGGATATTGCCAACGCCATCGCAGCCAACCATCCTGAGGCTTACCTCATGATGCTGCTCATCGACGAGCGTCCTGAGGAGGTTACCGACATGGCCCGCACCGTGAATGCAGAGGTTATCGCCTCTACCTTCGACGAGCCAGCAGAGCGCCATGTCAAGATTGCCGGAATCGTGCTCGAGAAGGCTAAGAGAATGGTAGAATGCGGACACGATGTTGTCATCTTCCTCGATTCTATCACCCGTCTCGCCCGTGCCTACAACACCACAGCTCCTGCATCTGGTAAGGTGCTCACCGGTGGTGTGGATGCAAACGCCCTCCAGAAGCCTAAGCGTTTCTTCGGTGCTGCGCGTAACATCGAAGGCGGCGGTTCGCTCACCATCATCGCTACTGCCCTCATCGATACAGGTAGTAAGATGGATGAAGTCATCTTCGAGGAGTTCAAGGGAACCGGTAACATGGAGTTGCAGCTCGACCGCTCACTCAGCAACAAGCGCATCTTCCCTGCTGTCAACCTCATTTCTTCGTCTACCCGTCGCGACGATCTGCTGCAGGACAAGACAACGCTCGACCGCATGTGGATTCTGCGCAAGTATCTGTCCGACATGAATTCTATCGAGGCGATGAGCACCATCCACAAGAATATGCAGCATACTCGCAACAACGACGAGTTCCTGCTCTCTATGAATTCATAACCCCTCATCCGGGTTTACCATATCTGAATATCCGGCAAAAGGCTCCGTTCATTGGCAGTCTTTACTAGATATAAAAGAAGAGAGATTTGAAAGAGAAGGGCAAGTTCCATTTTCGGGATTTGCCCTTCGTGTTTTTTACTGTTTAAAATCATTAAAAAAATATCGCATTTCATTTTTTATTCGTATCTTTGCTTATCTTAAACACAGAGGGGGCGCAAAGCCCCAATATAAATAATGTATAACTTAAAATCAAAAGAACCATGAGCAAATATTTTGCAGAATCAGAATTGATTATCAATGAAGACGGAAGCTGCTTCCACCTTCATCTTCGCCCGAAACAAGTGGCTGATAAAGTAATCCTCGTTGGCGACCCAGGTCGCGTAGCCCTCGTAGCCTCCCATTTCGATGAGAAGGAATGCGAAGTTTCAAGTCGGGAATTCCACGCCATCACCGGCACATATAAAGGCAAGCGAATCACTGTGCAGAGCACCGGAATAGGATGCGATAATATCGATATCGTAGTCAACGAGCTCGATGCGCTGAAGAACATCGATTTCAAAACCCGCACCGAGAAACCTGAGCACACCACGCTCACCCTCGTGCGCATCGGAACCTGCGGCGGCCTGCAGCTCAACTGCCCTGCCGGAACCTTCGTAGCCTCGCAGAAGAGCATCGGTTTCGACGGACTCATCAACTTCTATGCCCGTCGCAACGAAATCTGCGACCTCGAAACAGAGGCAGAATTCAAGCGCCAGGTAAAATGGAACGACCAGATTGGCAACCCATACTGTGTAGACAACAATCCGGAACTGCTCAACCAGATAGCCGGCGATGATATGGTTCGTGGAATCACCATAGCCTGTGGCGGTTTCTACGGTCCTCAGGGCCGCGAGCTCCGTGCCCCACTTGCCGACCCGGAACTTAATCAGAAGATTGAAGCATTCGAGTATAACGGTCTGCGCGTCAACAACTTCGAGATGGAGAGTTCTGCCCTCGCCGGTCTTTCCCTTCTCCTCGGTCATAAGGCATTAACCTGCTGCATGGTCATCGCCAACCGCCGTGCCCTCAGCGCCAACACCGGCTACAAGAGCACCATCGACAATCTCATCAAGGTTGTATTAGATAGAATTTAAACAATAAAAAAATGAATCAAGAAGAATGTATCTGCGCCCTGGCAACCCCAGCCGGCGGTGCTATCGGAATTATCCGACTCAGTGGCTCCGACGCCATTACCCTCACCGACAAAATCTTCCAGTCTGCCAACGGCAAATCCCTGGAAGAAGCCAAGCCCTACACTCTGCATTATGGCGAAATCAAGGATAAGGATGGCAACACCATCGATGATGTACTGGTGAGCGTGTTCCGTGCACCCCACAGTTATACAGGCGAGAACTCCACCGAGATTTCCTGTCATGGCAGCCGATACATTCTTCAGCAGGTTCTCCATCGCTTTACGGAGGTAGGATGTCGCCAGGCAGAACCGGGCGAATACACCCGTCGTGCCTATCTCAACGGCAAGATGGACCTCTCTCAGGCAGAAGCCGTAGCTGATCTCATCGCCTCTACCAACAAGGCAACCCACAAGATGGCGCTCAGCCAACTGAAGGGTCATTTCAGCAACGAACTCTCCCTCCTTCGCGAAAAATTATTAAAGATGACTTCGCTTCTGGAGTTGGAGCTCGACTTCAGCGACCACGAAGAACTGGAGTTTGCCGACCGCAGCGAACTCCAGGCACTAGCCGAAGAAATCAATCACAAGATTACCACCCTCGCCCACTCCTTCGAAACCGGCAATGCCCTAAAGCAGGGAGTAGCCGTAGCCATCGTAGGCAAGACGAATGTGGGCAAGAGCACCCTGCTCAACCGTCTGCTCCACGAGGAGAAGGCAATCGTGAGCGACATTCACGGAACCACCCGAGATGTAATCGAAGACACCACCCTCATCGACGGAATCACCTTCCGCTTTATTGACACAGCCGGAATCCGCAAGACGGATGATGTGGTAGAAAACATCGGAATAGAGCGCACTTTCCAGAAGATGGAAGAGGCGAAGATAGTAATCTGGCTATTAGATGAGCAGCCGTCAGCCTCAGAAATCGAGGAGATGAAGCTGAAGAACCAAGGCAAGAAGCTGCTGGTGGTATTTAATAAGATGGATAAACTTGAGAATGATAAACTTGCGTTCGATAAATTCACCCATTCCTGTGGCTCAGATTCCAGTGAATCAGAAGCCAGCGAAGGAGAATCCAGCGAAGCTGAATCCCCACTTTTCATCAGTGCCCGCACAGGCGAGAATGTTTCATCCCTGGAGCAGGCATTAGTAAAAGCCGCTGATATTCCTGAGATTACCGAGAACGACGTCATCATAACGAGTGCCCGCCACAACGAGGCCCTACTCCGTGCCCACAATTCCCTCTCCCGAGTATTGGAGTCGATGGAAATGGGCATGAGCGGCGACATCATCGCCGAAGACCTGAAAATGGTATTGGAAGAATTAGGCGAAATCACTGGAGGACAGATTAGTAGCCAGGAAACGCTAAATAATATCTTCAAGCACTTTTGCATCGGAAAGTAACCCCCTGGACAGCTCTAAAACGAACATTTTTATAACTGCTTGCAAGCCACCTACTTAGGTGGCTTTTTTCGTCTTAACACATTCCATTTGTAATTTGCTGAAACCAATATTTTGGTGTATTTTTGGCTCAAATTTCATTCGTGGCCCTCAATTCTGTGAGAAAATGGAAAGGAAAAAATCTATGTTTTGGTACCTTCTGAGACAAAATGAGACAGTTTCAATCCTTCGACCATTTCTCATGTTTGGCACCTCGTGAGAAATACTGAGAATATGTGAGACAGTCTGAGACAAAATCGACGACCTCATTAACCAAAAAGAGCATGTAAAAATGAGAATAATTAAGGTGTGTGGAGTCTGTGGAAAGGAGTTTGTTGCCAGCAAAATGACCAGTAAATACTGTTCAAGACGCTGTGAACGTGTCGCTTTCCGGAAAAGAGAATCCGAAAAGAAGAAAAATGAGAAAGAAAGTGCCGAAGCTTTGCGTGAGGAAGAGAAGATAAAATCCTTGCGAGAAAAGGCATTCCTTACCCCGAAAGACGTTGGCGTTCTATTCGGTGTAAGCCGTGCTACCGTATATAGATATTTCCAAACTGGTATTGTTAAAGCTATAAAAATTAGAAATAAAACTTTTGTTAGAACATCAGACCTAGATAAGATGTTCGATGAAGCTTCACCATACAAGAAGAGAAAATATCAAATCAAGGAAGAGCAGGAGTATTATACCCTTCGTGAAATCATGGAGAAATATCACATCGGTCGCAAAGCCGTATGGGGACGTTGTGACCGTATGGGTATTCCAAAAGTTTATGAAGGTCGTAACACCTTCTTCAGCAAAAAGGCAGTTGATGCAAAGTTTGCAGACCTTCTTGAAGAAATCAATCTCGGCAACTACTATACAATGGATCAGGTGATGGACATGTATGGTATGACTCGAACTAACGCTATGAGTTTTGTAACCTATCACAAGGTACCAAGGGTAAACAGAAATGGTAAAGCCTATTACTCAAAGATACATATTGATAGTATCAAGCAAAAAGGTAATGAGGTAGATCCGGACTGGTACACTTACGAAGAGATTTCAGAAAAGTATGGCCTTACAAAGGATCAGATTAGCTACACTCTTAAAAATTATGATGTAAGGACTGAGAAGCGAGGTAAGTTCACGATGATATATAGAACCGACTTCGACAAGATTACTCAACAGCGAATGGGCAACACCAAGAAAGTTGAGAACTTGGATGGAACAGAACGTGTCATCTTCCAAGCAAAAGCACAGGAGAGAGCATGTCCTCCTACTCCAGAAGGATATTACTCAACTGAGGAAGTGGCAGAAATGTTCAAGATCACCATCAAGCATGTCGGTGTGATGACCAGAGAGAACAAAACTCCTAAAATAGCTCTTAAAAATTTCAACTTCTATGAGAAGAAGGCCATCGATATCCTGTATAATCAAAAGCATAAGTATGCGGATATAAATGACTGGATTACTCCTGAGGAGATGAGAGATACCTACAAGATGACGCATGATGCAGTACGTTCATTCATCCACCGGCATAAGATACCTTCAAAAGTTGAATATGGAGTAACCTACTATTCAAAGCAGCACATCCAGGCGCTGAAGACTGGATATTTCGAAGGAAGAGAACGCTACTATTCAGTCGAAGAAGCTATGAAGAAGTATGGAATGACAAAGGATATTGTTCATTATTACGTCAAGCATTACAAAGTCACTAAAGTAAAGAAGGGGCAATTCATGTTCTTTAGAAAAGAAGAATTCGACAGACTCATGGAAAAACGTTTCAAAAATGATGATTTGAAAACAGATTATACCGAATAGTATGATTTACTTTCTCTTTACTGTTGTCAATGCAGTATCATTTAGGAATTTTGCAACCGAATTTTATTAATACAAAAATCAGATATATTATGCAAGTATGTAAAACCGTTAAGCTCCGTATGCGTGACAGACGCAACGGAACAAAGTCACTTTTCCTGGACTTTTGGCCAGGATATAGAGACCCGGAGACGATGGAGTTGATACGCCGTCGCTCACTTGGCATGTACATTTATGCCGATCCTGCCAACAAGCAGCAGAAGCTCTACAACGACAAGATTCTCGCCAAGGCAGAAGCTATTCGTTGTAAGGTGTATATTGATGTTCTCGATGAGAAGTATGATTTCTTCAACCGTGACAGATTGAAGGAGGACTTTCTCGGATATTTCAGAAATATGGTCAATCGCAACTATGTGAAGTGTGATGCAGCCTACAAGCATTTCGAGAAGTTCAGTAAAGGCAAATGTACATTTGAGATGCTTGATGTTCTTTACTGTAACAAGTATATGGAATATCTCCTTGATACCAAAGTATCATCAAGAGGTGGACATGTTATCAAGAAGTCTATTTCCAGAAATACGGCATCAGCCTATTGGAATGTGTTCAAGCAGGTCTTGACAAAGGCATACCGTGAGCGAAGACTGACAGATGATCTTGCCAGCCTTTTGGAAAACATTTCATGTACAACGCCAGTGAAGCAAAGTCTTACATTGGAGGAAGTTAGAAGAATGTATGCCACTGAATGTTCTATTCCGGTGGTTCGAAAGGCGGCATTATTCTCCTGTCTTACAGGTCTCCGTATCAGTGACATCCTGAGATTGAAATGGGAGAATATCCGTAGCTATGCTGATGGTGGATATTATCTGGATTTCATTTGCGTGAAGACAAAATGCCAGACCCAGGTTCCAATTGGTGATGATGCGTATGCTCTAATCCATCCAAAGACCAACAGAACATATATCTTTCAAGGTTTCAAACGTGCTATGACGTATGGTGTGATGCAGAGCTGGCTGAAAGAGTGCGGTATCGAAAAGCATATCACCTTCCACTGTTTCCGTCATACGTATGCCTCGTTGCAGCTCGAACTTGGTACAGACATATATACCGTTCAGCATCTGCTCAACCATAAGAATGTCAGCACGACACAGATCTACGCTTCCCACGCAAACCCAAAAACACGTGAGGCAGCAGGCAGAATTACGTTAACGAACGTGAAAGATGACGAGAAGCCAACAGAAAGTACGATACACCAAAAAGCAAATAAGAGAAAATAAGATTATAAAAAGGCAAAAAAGAGAAACTAAAATATAGTTTAAAGCGTTGAAACACAGAATAATAAATAGTGTTTAAGAGACACATTTTGTTGATACGAAATAGTAGAAAATAGCAAGATTCTCTATATCTTTGCAGTCACAAAAACTCCAAAAAGTAACAATTGCAATGATTAAAAAGTTAAAAGAGAACTTCTTGATTCTCCTCATTTCGAATATGCTCACCATCATTATGATAGTAGTCGCTCCAAGAATATATGGAGCGATTGCTAACCTGATGATGACAGTTTCCGACTCAGATTCCGGTTTCTCTTTGCCGATGATATTCTACTATATATCATTTGCCATCATTGTCTGTGCATTCATGTGCTTACGTAAGCCGCAAGCTGTGAGAGACATCATGATCAACAACAGTATTTCTTCCAACGAACCATCCATATCGGATGTGGAGAAAGCAGAAGAAATGCGTGAACGCTATCGCAACAGGCAGTATAGTCTTGAAAGCTCAAAATATGATGCGGTCAAAGACTACACCTACTCTGTACTTTCGCCATATATGACAGATGAGTACTTGGAGATACTGTGCCAGAACATCAAACTGTACGACATCCCTGAATCATGTATTGTTCCTGTGAAGACAAATGGAACCTTGAATACTCTCGACATCAGGCATTATTCCTGGAATATTGGAGAACGCCTTGGTTGGAGCGGTCAGAAACGAGCAACCTTCATAAAGCTATGTTTCCCTACCGAACTCAAAGATGTTGAAGTAGAAAGCATGAGACGTACATTAAGACAGAAGGGCAAATGCGTAATTGAGATTGATGTACCCGATTACAATGATTATCAATTTCATCATCAGAAATAAAGAAAGTTTTTAATATGCAGAACGAAGAAAGACAAATAACATTCAATGACATACCGGAAGTATTGTCAGAGATACTGAAAAGATTCGATCTTCTTGACCAGTCTATGGAACTGATTCGAGAAGAAGTACGCAGGACTAAAAGACCTTCCCTCTCAGATCATATTCCAATGGATGTGAAGGAAGCTTGTGAATTTCTTAAAATCAAGAAATCCACTATGTACACTTACATACAGAACGGAGAAATCCCTGTCAATCAGAAGGGTAAGAAATACACCTTCTTTAGGGATGACCTTATCAAATGGTTGGAATCTGGCTGCAAGATAGAGGCTCCTATCAGCACCATGGAGATTAATCAGATACTCAGCAAAAGACCAAAACGAAGAACTTTATAGGACAGATAAGTGCCTAAATTTCAGAAGCCTACATTGGATATTCCCTAATGTAGGTTTTTCTTTTGAGAATAGTCTAAATAATCATACTGATGTTATTTTTTATACTGAATGCAGATAGACTGCACAATTTTAGTGTATCTTTGCACTGAAATGATGACTTACATAGCAAATATACGTCAAGTTAAATACACATTTCCGCCTGCTTCATTAAGCAGGCGTATTTTAAATTTATTCATTAACAAAAAGTAATATGAGTCAGAAGAACAATTCCTCTGTGCTCTCTCTTTTTGTGTTTACAGTGCTCAGATCATTGTCCAAAACAAGAGATTGAGCTTTCCAAAGATGAGCTTTGGACACTCTATCGTGCTGCTTACGAGCAGTACAAGTCGGAAATCCTTAATGATGGCAAGTTGTATGACAGATATGTCAACGACTTTGTTAGCTATCACCTGCCGGTCTTCTCTTCCGAGGAGCTGATCGTTCGCAACCATTTCAAGCATGTATTCAGCTTGTATGAGTTGCTTACTACCAGAAAAGACCTTGTCACCAAGTACTTCACCAAGTCCTCATTTGAGAAAGGAGACTTTGAGACAATGGTTTATGAGTTCAACCACATTGAAGTTGTGGTTGAAAGCCCTCGCATTCTTGCTTCATTCACTACAGAACAGATTCGACTCATTACGAAATTCGCCAATGAGTCGAATTTCTTTGTAGATGGTATCGATGAAGAAACGATGGACGGATTCTTCAAATGTGCGTTGGATGAATCTCTGGTTGTAGTCAACATGCGACAGGTACTTCAATTGCTGTATGCTTTGTCTATCGAGAAGATGATTCCCCACAACTGGGTATCACTTATTGCGGACAATCAGCTGCTCACCCCTATGAGTACGGGAAAGGCATCCAAGCGAGGTGCTATCAGCAGCCGACTTAGTGAACTGAAGGCTTCATCTGCAAAGTTCCCAAGTGGGGAGTTTCTGGATTTTGCAAAACAACTGAAAGAAATGCGATGAAGTAAAGTAAGTTAAACAACTGAAAAGAAAAATCTCCTTACATCCCCCCTGACACTTCCGAGTGTCAGGAGTAAGGTCAGTTGTATTAGATTTTATTGGGGTAATTTTGCCCCCGAATCGATTCAGTTTCGGGGGCAGCCCCCTTATTGTCTAACATTAAAAGTAATAAGAAAATGGGAAATAGCAAAATTGACGTGAACATACTTGCCAAGAGAGTAGAACTCTTGGAAATGAGAGTAAAGGAACTCACTTCGGTAGAACCTGAGGCACTTAACGAGCGTCTTTCAAAGATTGAGGAAAGATATTTCTCAAACAAAGAGATGCTCACCACCACCGAGGTTGCTGAATATCTTGGCGTTTCTCAGTCTCAGATATACAAGCTCACCATGAATATGGAGATTCCTCACTACAAGCCACAGGGCAAAACCATCTATTTCGACAAGAAGGAGCTTTTGAAATGGATGCGCAACAACCATATCACCCCGGCACGAAAGGACAGTGCCAACAAATAGAGAAGCGTTATGAAAGACAGAAAGAAAAACAAGACCAGAGTTTATTCTGATGTCCAACTGACGGCTCTCTTGGAAAAGTCTGAGATAGTGATTGATCCCTCAAAGTGTAGAAATCAAATTGAAAGAAGCAATGGCAAGAGGAAGAAACAGTAAAAGTGAGAAAGAAGAGTCTGCAGCAAGTTCCTTGGAAGTAGGCATGCTGTGCAAGAGTGCTTTCAACGACAGTGAACTGGAAAGTTATCTCAGACAAGGAGAGATAAAAGCTTCAGAAAAACCGCCCGTACCACCCCAGGTGTTATGGGTCGGCGACTGTACCATTGCCACTTTCGGAAATTTCAGCGCATCAACAGGTAAGGCAAAGAGTAAAAAGACATTCAACATCACGGCAATGGTAGCAGCTGCGTTAACCAATTCGACGGTTCTCAACTACCGGGCAAGTTTTCCAGAAGGAAAGAGACAAATTCTCTATTTCGATACGGAGCAGAGTCGCTATCATTGCCACAATGTTGTTGAGCGAATCTACCGACTGGCAGGACTCAGCCTTAACAAGGAAGACAAGCGCATCAAATTCTATGGTCTAAGGGAGTTCACCCCTACTCTCCGCATAGCCCTCATAGATTATGCGCTAAGAACTTTTGATGGCGTGGGACTTGTCATTATCGATGGTTTGCGAGATCTCATGTACGACATTAACAACGCCAAGGAGTCCACAGACGTAATGACGATGCTAATGGCATGGACTAGCAAGTATGATCTGCATATTCATTGTGTGCTCCACCTAAACAAGAATGACAACAATACTCGTGGTCATATTGGTACAGAGCTGGAGAATAAGGCTGAAACGGTGTTGATTATCAGTAAAAACAAGCAGGATGCCAATATCAGTGAGGTAAGACCGATGCACATGCGAGACAAAGAGTTTTCGAGCTGGGCATTCCACATTGACGACAACTCTCTGCCAGTACTTGATGTCGGTTATCACGTCACTGTTGTCAAACCCAAAGATAAGCCGCTCACCTCACTGCCAGACGATGTTCATACGATGGTACTTCAAAAGCTCTTCTCCAAGAGTATTCCACAGAGATACGTCGATCTGGTAAAGGCTCTGGGTGAAGCTTACGCCGAAGAAGGCTACAAGCGTGGTGATAATGCAGTGAAGGAGATGCTAAAGATTTTCAATGAACGAAAGCTGATAACAAAAGAAAAAGACGGCTACCATTATCACCCAACTCTGTTTCCGTCCAAGTGAGTTTACGAGTTTAAGTTTAACCGGGTATATATATATTAAACTAATATGTGCCCATAATATATGTAACAGCATGACTATAGAAGAAATTAAATCAGTCAGCATTGTGCAGTTCCTGGAATCACAGGGCTATCATCATGTCTATATATTAAAGGAGAGCTATTGGTATCTGTCTCCTTTTAGGACTGAGGCATCGCCTTCTTTCAATGTCAGTCCCAAGAAGAATCTATGGAATGACTTTGGAGCAGGCGAAGGTGGCAATCTCATCAATCTGGTTCAGAAAATGAACCCTTCCTGGAACAACCATGAAGTTCTGACCTATCTGGAACAGAAGATAAAGGAACACCATCTTCAGTATTCAGAGGATTATGAAGCCCAAAGGAAGGAAGATGAGAGAAAGGAAGCCTGGAAGCAAGACCAAGTTGCTCAGCGAGAGAAGGCAAAAGAAGCCAGCACCATCATTGAGCGTATTGTTGGGCTCAGTCACCCTTATCTCAGAGACTACATTTTGCAGAGACGAATAGACTATGACATAGCCAAGGAGTATTGCAAGGAAGTACATTATCGTATCTATGACAAGAGTTACTATGCCATAGCCTTCGAGAACATCGAGGGCGGAATGGAAGCAAGAAACAAATACAGCAAACGTAGCATCGGCAAAAAGTCGATTTCAATTATCAGACCAAACAACGAGCCACACAAAGAATGTTGTATCTTTGAAGGTTTCTTTGATATGCTGACATATGCCAGTATCAAGAGATGGATAACAGGAAATGAGCTTTGCCTGCCACATGAATGCGACTATCTCGTTCTCAACTCTGTCAGTAACATCAAGGTTCTGATGCCATACCTGCAGGAATACTCCGTGATACATTGTTATCTTGATAACGATGATGCAGGTGCAAAGACTGTAGAGAAGATAAAAGCTGCTTATCAGGATAAGGTGATAAATGAATCTCATCGATTCGTCAACTACAAAGATGTTAATGATGTAATCAATGGTATCATCAAACCACCCAAATAGTGTGAAACTGCCATGACACTAACCAATCAGGAGGTTCTCTTTCGAGAGGGTCTCCTTTTTTTGTTTTATACGCCCTTTCGTTATTCTATAGTATGATTATTAAAATATTATCATACTTCTTTTATAATCTGTGTTAAGACTGAAACAGTTTTAGCTTTGTTTTTTCATTTATCGCACAAATATATGTTCCTTTGCACTGTTTTTGGAAAATACGCCGACTCGTCGGATGTAAGTTCCGAGTATGATAACAATAAAAATAACAAATAAAATTCAGATTGAAAATGTCAGGATTCGTAATTTTTGCGCTCGTCCTCACTTTTGTGTATGTAGTGTACTTTGCAGTAATGATCACATTAGACCTACATGGGAAGAAGGATGAAAAGAAAACAGAAGAAGAGACCTATGATGTAGGTGATTTGACCAATGAGGAACAGCCAGTTGCAATCGAAGAACGCAACGAGGGTCCTGACGAGGGTGACATGACCTTCACGGAGCAAATCACGGATGATGGACTCAGAGTTGTCAACCCGACAGGAAACGTTCCATATCCGCAACCTCCTTCAGATGAAGAGCTGTCGCAGCAACCACAGTCACATACCGTGACCAGTGAAGAACTCAATGAGAAAAACGATGAGATTTTGGAGCACATAGATCCAGTGCCACAATGCAGTTACCTCTCAGATGAGTTTATGCAGAATCTCAACAATAAGCACAACACCCGAAAAATAGAAAAGAAGAATGCCAGAGATAAGCTGTAAACACAATCTTTTGTTTGCCATAATGTTAATAGGTGTCATGCTCTTCCAGCCAATGTTGGCATCTGCCAAATGCGGAGGTGTCGATTATAGCTGGGGAGCAGACGCACTGAGCAATGCTCATGACTTTACGGTAACAATGATGCTCTATGTAGTCTATCTGGTGTATGCCATAGCTGCCATCGTAGCCATCATAGGAGCTTTGCAAATCTATATAAAGATGAATACGGGCGAAGGTGACGTAACCAAATCCATCATGATGCTGATTGGTGCCTGCCTTTTCATGATAGGTGCAACTATCCTGTTCCCTGCATTCTTCGGTTATAATATAGTATAAGGTAAAAAAGATAGGATAACAAAACATCTCAACCTGCAGGAGAGATAAATGAGTGTAAATTTTTTAAGTAACATCAAAAGAAATCAAATGAAGAAAATCAAGAATTTCGCAAAGAATCTTTTCAGTGCCAAGCGTATGAAGACGCTCGCCATGCTCCTTTTCTGTGGAACATTGGCGACCTATGCACAGAACGCAGCTGGTGATTACACAGCCGGAACAGATGCCCTCGCAACTGTGACGGAGGAGATTGCCAAGTATGTACCTTTTGTGGTTAAGCTCTGCTACGCCATTGCCGGTGTAGTTGCCGTTGTGGGTGCTATCAGCGTTTACATCGCTATGAACAATGAGGAGCAGGATGTCAAGAATATCTTAGTCCTACAAAATACGTTTGAAAAGACAA